>Ga0315914_1001095_pt1 | contig 39034 bp, 15 predicted proteins | sample MpolenodulesMG_FD_203920 | JGI IMG/M metagenome (GOLD analysis project Ga0315914, IMG submission 203920) | Medicago polymorpha root nodule microbial communities from Los Angeles, California, United States - elongated nodules | ecosystem: Host-associated > Plants > Roots > Nodule | place: USA...
TATATATATATAAACAGAGGTATCCAAGTAGTTGCTATTTTCTATGATATAAATCACATGTTTTAATTTTACTAGTGTTCTCATTCATGGATTGTTTACCCCCGCCCCATTCCACTCCTTAAAATGTGTTGGTGCATGAGTTAAGGAACCTTGTATAGTCATGACTACTTGTTTCTTTTTAAATGAAGGTATACCAACTTCTTGGCGATATTAAATTAGAGTTCGACGATTCTCATATTAAATATTCGGAAGAATCTTATCACAAGGAGCTTGATTTGGATAGTGCTACAGCAAAAATAAAGTACAATGTAGGTGATGTAGAATTTACCAGAGAGCATTTTGCTTCTAAACCGGACCAAGTGCTAGTGACAAAGTTTTCCACAAGCAAGTCGGGTTCATTATCATTTACAGTATCTTTGGATAGCGAGTTACATCACAATTCGCGGGTAAGCGGCCAAAATCAGATAATAATGGAAGGAAGTTGTCCTGGCAAAAGGATCGCTCCACAAATGAATTCAAGTGGCGAACAAAAAGGAATTCAGTTTTGTGCAATTCTTGATTTGCAGATTAGTAATGACAAAGGTGTTATACATGTTTTAGACGATAAGAAGTTTAGAGTTGAAGGTTCAGATTGGGCTATTTTGCTTCTGACTGCTTCCTCGTCCTTTGATGGTCCATTTACTAATCCTGAAGACTCTAAGAAGGATCCTACTACTGAGTCCTTGAGTAAAATGAAGTATGCAAAAAGCTTTTCATATGATGATATTTATGCACGTCACTTGGATGACTATCAGAATCTATTTCATCGGGTCTCATTGCAACTCTCTAAAAGTTCCAAGACAGTTTTAGGAAAACCTATTTTGGATGAAAAAGTGGTTTCTTGTCAAACTAACATCTCTCAATTGGGAGGTGATTCTGCTGTTCCAACTTCATCGAGAGTCAATTCGTTTCAACATGATGAAGATCCTTCCTTTGTGGAACTTTTGTTTCAATATGGTCGATATCTGCTAATTGCTTGTTCACGTCCTGGAACTCAGGTGGCAAACTTACAGGGTATATGGAACAATAAAGTTGCACCTGCATGGGAGTATGTTTTCCCTTCTCTTTTCATCCTTTCTCTAGCAATGAATATATTTGTAAAAGGAAAGTAAAGAAATTCGATTCAACAGTTTCTACATCATAAGGATTAGAGTTTCTATATGGATAAGGAGTATGAAATAAAGACCTAGAAGTAATTTCTTAAAGAATTTGTGAGATTTTATAATTTCTCTCTTTTTTTTGTCATCCAGTGGGGCTCAGCACTTGAACATAAATCTTCAAATGAATTATTGGCCATCTCTTTCTTGCAACCTACATGAGTGTCAAGAGCCATTATTTGATTACATTTCCTCTTTGTCTGTCACCGGTAGTAAAACTGCAAAGGTATTTTGATTGTTTACTCTTTCCTACAAGTTTTGACATTCTATGTAAGAAAAGGATCATTTATAATTATGCTCGTCAGATATCAGTAACTTGTTAGTAAACATCTTGTTAATCAAGTGTATGTTAGGCGCAAGCCCAAGTAATTATACCCAATTTAGTGTAATTGTGTGTGTTTCAAATAGAAGAATGATAGGAATGGAACTGCAATTGGGTAGTTTATGTTTGGGGTGGGTTGGCAGAGACTAAGCTCTCTAATTCCTAGAGGTTGTGTTAGTTTCCATCAATTATTTATTAGGATTACAGCATTTTGTATCTCTCTTTGGTTCATGAAACCATCTCTGCAGGAAGTTATCCCCAAAGCAGTGTGAATTATATTACCAATATTATTACTATATTCCACCTATCATAACTTTGTACCTCCATGTTGTAAATTTTATATATTTTATGCATAATTTCATTTGATCTGGCTTGCAGGTGAACTATGAAGCAAATGGTTGGGTTGCACATCAAGTTTCTGACTTATGGGCTAAAACATCACCAGATCGAGGTGAGGCCGTTTGGGCTTTATGGCCGATGGGTGGAGCTTGGCTTTGTACCCATCTATGGGAGCATTACAGTTATACAATGGACAAGGTAAGTTCAAGTTTTTTAATAAACTATCTGAGCCTTATATCATTGTCTCAAAATTAATCTTGTAGAAACAACTTTATTGCTAAAGGAGGGTCTATCAAGTTTACCTCGAAGAGCTGAATATTCCATACATGCCAAATTAACCTTCAATTTTCATGGCATTACTATAAGTTGTATTAGAGATGATGGAAATATAACCCCCTTTGAGCAATTTTTGGTTATTATGTTTAACTTGCAAAATGAGATGTCAAACTGGTATTAGTCCAATAAATACCTTGTTTAACTATGATTATTAATAGTATAATTAACTTCATGTTTCATTTTATGAGTATAATGGTCAACTTGTTTACCGCCGTTGTTATCAACAAACCTTCAAGATTATACATATGCAACAGTTAAGGCATACAACTTGTTGAGGGATGAAAATTCTAATATATTATCATGATACATACTATATGCATTATTTTATTTGCAAATAATAGTAATGTACTCATAAATTAGATTTGCTCTATCCTTTGTGCTATTACTCACACACACATACCAGTTATTGGCTCAGTGATAGTTGATTTTTCTTTTATAATAGGAATTTCTTAAAAATAAAGCATATCCTTTGTTGGAAGGATGTACATTATTTTTGTTGGATTGGTTGATCAAAGGCCCTGGTGGATTATTGGAAACTAACCCATCAACTTCACCAGAGCACATGTTCATTGCACCAGATCAAAAGCAAGCTAGTGTGAGCTACTCATCAACCATGGACATTTCAATCATAAGAGAAGTTTTCTCTATAGTCATTTCTGCTGCTGAGGTAAACTCATCTTAGTTCTCAAACCAATACTAGATACTGGTTTCTAGTTATCTATTTTTATCTTGGTCACTGAGTTTGTCAAAAACAGGTTTTGGGAAAACATGATGATGCTATTATCAAAAGAGTAATTGAGTCTCAGTCTAAGCTTCCTCCTACAAAAATTGCTAGGGATGGGTCCATTATGGAATGGGTATGCAATCATATTCAATATTTGCTTTCCTTCTCTTCATCTCTCTTGTGTCAATTCATCCAACTTATGTCATCTAATATCTTGTTCTGATTTTCAATGTTTATTTTTGGACTGTAGAATAGAATGGCAAATGGCAATTCCATGTTAAATTTAACACCTTATTTATTTGACAGGCTGAAGATTTCCAGGACCCAGATGTACATCATCGGCATGTTTCGCATCTGTTTGGCTTGTTCCCAGGGCACACAATAAATCTTGAGAAAACTCCAGATCTTTGTAAAGCTGTGGATTATAGTCTAATTAAAAGAGGTATTTTACGAGAGCTTTAAATACTGAACTTTGTTTTTTTCATGACGTAATAGTTATTTTAGTTATATATATTGTATCGTAATGGAAATATTTCTGTTTGTTTTGAATAGTTAAGTTATTGTATGTGTTAATACCTGTGGTATTGTAGAAGACTATCACAACAATTAAATTGCATTCTCAAATTAGGCTGAAGATATTCAATTATTTTTCAGCTTTAATACTAGAAAATAATTCAACAGAAGCCATCATTCTTACATTGTGTTACAGGAGACGAAGGTCCTGGGTGGTCAACAACTTGGAAAGCTGCATTGTGGGCTCATCTTCACAACAGTGAGCATGCGTATCGCATGATAAAACACTTGATTATCTTGGTGGACCCTGAGCGTGAAAAAGATTTCGAAGGAGGACTTTACAGTAACCTGTTCACAGCACATCCTCCCTTTCAAATTGATGCAAACTTTGGGTAAGTCTCATCTTTAACGGTATTGTTTGTGTATCTTGTTGGTTTCACTTTCATCATATGAAAATTTGAGCTGAAATATGTTCCCTTAGATATCTTGCATGTGATGAAACTAGGCAATTGTACTCATAATTTTGAATTAGTTTCGCTGAGAAAATCATCATTGTTTGGTGTCAGTTTTTCATCAGCAATTGCAGAAATGCTTGTTCAGAGCACAACAAAGGACCTTTACTTACTTCCTGCGTTGCCTCGTGATAAATGGGCAAATGGTTGTGTGAAAGGATTAAAAGCGCGTGGCGGTGTTACAGTCAACATATGTTGGAAAGAAGGAGATTTGCATGAAGTTGGCCTTTGGTCACCAAACCAGAATTCCAAAATGAGACTACATTATAGAGGGAGCATGGTCGTGACAAATTTATCACCAGGCAAAGTTTACTCATATAATAATTGGTTGAAGTGTATTAAAACATACCCCCTTAATTAATGAGGTGAATCTTTAATCTTTTTTGTCTTCAATTTTCCAATAAAGTTTTAAGTAACATGCATTTTTTTTACAATTTTCTATTGGACATAGTTTGCTGGATCATGGTATGTCTTATTGTTTCCTATAATTATTCTCCATGAGTCATTTAGTCTCGGAAGATGTAATTTAATGGAGAAGCATTTTGTTAATGCAATTGTTGTGTTGTTTTGGGTGTGAATATTAGTGTCGTTTGTTACTATTTGTTATTGGACCCATTAATCCAAGAATAAGAAAATTATTAGGAACCAAATGCGAGAAATACTAACTGAAGGAGGGTAGTTGCTCGAGATATCATAATCCTCCATCGTAGATTACCGTATAATTAAGAATTAATGGCTCTGAAGATCATATAATTTGGTTATCAGAGCTTTGATTCAAATCAAGTGTTATCTATATTTTTACATTCTGTTCTTTTATATTGATTTTTTCATTTAAAGTTGGAAAATAAATTGCCAAAACAACAAACAAAAGAAATCATAAAAAAAGGAAAAAGAGTTTTTATTTTTATGTTTATCTTTCGTTTTGGGATTCTATCAAAATTTGAATCTTTCTTGGTTGTTGATCATGGAAACGAAGCAAAGAAAAGAAAGTAGGTGAAAAGGTACACCCCAGACCTAAATAAGACATACTCCCTCCATCTTTAAAATTATAATCGTTTAAGATTTTTGCACGGGTATTAAGAAAATGATTAATTATGTTGATTTCATTGGTAAAATTAATATCAGTTACTAAAATACCCTTATTAATTGTAGTTAGTGGAGTAGTTAAGGTGAATGAAATTTAATAAATAAGGGTATAATAATGAGAAAAAATAATAAATGTTGCATTGGTATTCTTATTTTGAGAAAAAGAAAAAATGTAAAAGAGACAATTATTGTGAGACGAAGGGAGTAAATGATAAAATTCAAAATTTATTTAAAACTTCCAAAAACTCAAATATTCCAAGTACTCTCTTATACAATGATTAATAAAGAGATATGAGGGCAACTAAATAATAAATAAAATAAAAATATCCTAATTAGTTGTTGCTATATCCTATGACAGTCCCAAACAACATAACTCCTTGACCAGTCTCATTAGTTGTTGATTCCAAGCAGGAGTCAGACGAGGAGTGAGGGGAAGCGAAGGATTGTGTATCTTTTGAAGCATGTATCACAAGATTCGGTTGACCCTTTGTTTGTTGCAAATTTGCATTGGCATCTCTAGTTTTTTTGATTGTATATTCTAGAGCTCTTTTAGAGGTGACGTCGACGGTCAGCTCAGGTTCTTTTTCAGCTAAGCGTTTTGAACGTCGAGGAGAAATTTCAAGCTCTTTCTTACTATTAAACTAAAACAAGATTTGAACAAAAAGAAAAATTAGATTTGTAAACCTATTTGCCATATAGAAAAAATAAATATATATTTTATTTGTTGGGGAACCAAAATCATACAAAATACTTGGCTTGAGACAAATCATATTCCAACAGTACAAACAAATCAAGACTACAGAAATGTAAAATATAATATCTATGGCTTTGATAATATAGGCTGAACTACAGCCATAAATATCTACCTTGCGATGGATAATATATGGGTTATTATAAGTAAAAATGCGATGTTTCAATTATGTCATGTACACACTAGATCTAGTAGTGAACAAGACCCAAAGAAAATCACAGACATCATTGATTCAACAATGAGCTATAAAAGGATTATTGTGTTGCTATAAATAAGGATTAATGTTTAGTATTTTGTACCAAATTATTTATCAGGTTAGTATTAAGTTATCGTAGATAATAGTACACTATTACGATATACTATTCTTTGGTCCAAGATTCAAACTTTGTTGAAAGAGGTCAGTGTCTTAGTTATTTCGAGGGGGTTAATCTTTTTTGTTGACCAAAAAATATTCAAAGTTTTTCTTATTTCACTTCTCCTTTTTTTTTTGAACAAACTAAACTATCTCATCCAAATTGGCATCGGAAACATACTCCAAGATCCCAAACCAACACCGTCATGCCAATCCAAGCGACTTATTCTCCTTCTTTTATTTGAAACTCATCACTTCAACACATTCTTTCATGGTTTAATAATATACCTTTTTTCCTATGTTATGATTGAATTTTCAAGTTAAATTGTGGCATGCATGATCCTTTAATCAAGTTGAGAGAAAACATAACTCATACTTTTTTTTTAAACACTTATTATCATATATATGCAGCATGACTACAGCTTCAGTTGTACAACACAAAAATTCCAACAATGCAAATAAACACAACTGAGAAACGAAATAAGCAGAGGAAGAGTAAGAAGAGAAATATAAAAGATACATACATTGTTTGGAGATGTGGTCTTCTCGCAACTCTTATCCTTCTTAGATTTTGCAGCAACTTGGGCTTTTCCCATTTTCAGAAGAATGATGATGATAGTGTCTAGCAAAATTTTAGCTTTGAGATTAATCACATAGCTCAGACATCAACAGTGAAAGTGATATAGAAAAAATCTTTAACCCCACAATATCTATTTATGTGATCTTTTTTCTCAGATTTTTCTACAATTCTCTGAGAACCCTCACGCTGTGAAAAGGGAAAATCTTTAACCCCAAAATTTGGGAGATTTTTTCTTAATTTTTGCTGCAATTTAGGGTGTTTTGTGTAAGCTTTTGTCATTTTTATAATTTTTAAATGTTTGTTTATGATTTTATAATACAGACCTCCTAAATTCAGATTTTTTTTATCATTGTACGTGAATAATCCAGACCTAAGCTTTTGCTTCAATTATCTACTTTTTAACATGGAATACACAAAGAAACTTTTTACGTGAATAAAATTATCATTGTACCATTGTACCACAAAAAAATAAAAACTTTCTTTTATGTGATAATAACTTTTTCCATTTTTTATAACAAAATAACGTTTTTATTGATATACCACATATATGGCCAATGATAATTGAATTAAAGATGGCGAAAAAAACATTGAGCAATGTAGCAATTCAGCTACGACGGTGATTTCTACTCATTGACTATCTAACGTTTTCCTTATACTAAACATTACAGAAAAGAAAAAAAACATCGCAACAAAAACAAAAAGAGAAAAAAAAAATTAAAAGGATGCAGACAAGAACGAACAATAACAGTATTCTTGTAAAAAAAAAAACAATAGTGTTAAAAATAAAAAAAATAAAAAAACCAAGAGATATAATTTTTAAATTAGATGGAAGTTGATTAGTTACCGGATAGCAGAAGACGGTCGACACAGTTGGGAGCTTGAGTGAAAGAAAGGAACTTCTACAAGTAAATTAATGTATCTCTTATTTTTAGGGTTTGGTCTAATTAGATGGAAGTTGATTAGTTACCGGATTGCAGACAGGAAGACGGTCGACAGTTGGGAGCGTGAGTGAAAGAAAGGAACTTCTAACCGTAAGTTAATTGTTGTATCTCTAAATTTTAGGGTTTGGTCTAACGAGCAAAGGGATCAACTTAATTTTATTAGGTTTATCTATTATGGGCCATCTAAAATAAATAATATAATCTTTTATAAAAATTGATGAGGTTTACCTTTAAACTTCTTATAAGCACCCCTTTTAAAAATTTGGTATTCAGTCTGAAAATAGATTAGTCTATTTTATTTTTTTTTAAAGAATTAATCTAAAAATTTAGTATCTGCGCATCTTATCTGTACCATCCAACATTTCTCAATATAAAAATGGGCTCGTAATGTTATTTTTTTTTAACAAGCGAAAATAAATTATATAAGCACCAACACCGTAATTATTGCAGCACAAGGTGTGCCATAACAATCACGAAAAAGAACAAGGTTTAGTTAGAGTTACAAAACAATCAGCCACAACCCAGACATAAAAGCGGGTTCGACCACCAATTATGAGTACCGAAACTAAAGACAGCATTACTAGCTTTCAACCACCACAAAGAGTATGATTTAACTTTATCTAACATATGTGGTAGAGAGTTTTGTTTATTCCTGAATAACACGTGGGCTCGTAATTTCTTTGAATTTTTAGTTCTATTGATTATTTTATTTAGCGGTTGAATGACATGTAATGTTAATATAAAATTATTTTATATTACAACCTATCACAATTCGTCAAGTTATATTTTTATTTTAGAGAAAACAAATTATATAATTGTTTTTGTTTAGAAATTGTAAAACATTGTAGCAATTGATGGACGATGACTTGTGAGAATACAACAATTTTTTTCTGTCAAATAATTTAGTGGCTAAATTTTACCTTTTGAGGTGAATAAGTGAAAAATACGGGGTTCGAACCCCGACCATGTATATATAATACAATGTCTACCAATTTAGATATGTTCATGGGGACGAGGATACAACAATTTTACACTAATAGTACATATACTTTAATCTCAATTCTTTATTATATTTTTTGTTGTTGTTGATAAAGAAAAAGAAATTTTCATCACCGCTAAGCTGAAAAAAGTAGAATAAACTCGATGTGAAAGAAGGACCGTACATTTATTTGGTTGCGACCGATAAAATGTAATTCAAGGTTCATATTAGGAGTATGGAGAATGTAAATGATGTCTTCAAGTACATGTTGCAGGTAAGAAATATTGGTATAGCCACAGTTAATCACATTCACTACCATTTTAGAATCAAATTCAATTCATTTTTTGAAAACATCGAATGAGACTCAATTAACCCATGTTGCAGATTTTAGGAGAACAAGCTGAAGGCCGGAAAATATTAAATTTCTTCTCTTTTTTTTTCTTCATTTCAAGAGACGTGCGACTATGACCACTAACGGCCTATTATTTATGATTTCAAATTTGAATGGTAAATTTTAAAATTTACCATGTAAGAAAAATGATGGAAGATACAAAATAGTATGTGCTTATTTTAAAAAATTTAGTTATTTAATGGGATAAAATGGACAACTAACACCATTTAGTAGTTTTTGTTTTTATCAGATAGTCTAGTGTCTAAAATCCAACCTTTATATATCGTATTGTCCTTATCAACTGAATTATGTTCACGAAGATATCAAATTAATAGTTTAAGTAAACGGTAAAATAAAGAGAAAATTTACTACATTGAAAACTTGTTGTGTGTGTGTGTATTACCTTAAAACATTATGCACCCCTTACCCAGGCTCCTGGAGTTGGTTGTTGTATGTTGCACCCGAATATAAGCTTTTTGAATAAAGTTACTGCAATCACTTTGCTAATCTAAAGGTCCAACAATAGAATTTTCAAATTGAACCTTTTTCTCTTGGTTCATCATATTAAATGAGTCTAATTTTTAAGCTTAGCATGATCTTGAGTTGCAGAGTTCGTGTTAGTTTTCAATTTAACTTTCTTTTGCTCTTCAGATTTTGAAGATATGAGGGTATCTAGGTCTATGAAATTTCTGAAGCCCATGAAAAAGAACTCCAGTTAGAACAGCATGACAAAACAATATAGCTAACCAAAGAAAAGAACAACTTGGAGTCCTTTGTCTATGAGACAAGGAGTAACGTACATACATGTTAAAGATTCTGTTGTTGCTGCAACTGACCATATTATTCAAGATTACAAACCTTGAATGTAGTTTACGTTTTTCATATAAGTAGTACCTTGAATCTATAGGCTCATGAACTTCTTGGTGTAGCAAACCTTATTAGTTTCATTAGACTTCGTTGGGGAATGCCCCACCTTAGTTGCATACCCCTAAAAATAAAATAGGGAAAAACAGTTTTTTTTTTTTTTAATAATTTCCTTTTTTGGTAGTCTTAAGCAGTGCTCCGGAACACCAGTTAGCATGACCCAATAAAATAAACTTAAATGTTGTATCTAATTAAAAAAAGGTTTTGTGTCCAAGCCTTTTTTTATAACTTAAATCAAATTAAACAAGTCCTCTCCATGTGAATTTATGAAGTTCACAAATTTGGCCTCCATTTCTTTAAGCTAGGTCTTGCTCTCTTGATAGTCTTCCTCATTTGGTTTGGCTTCCTCAGTTTTTTTGGCACCTGTCCTTGTCATTAGTCCTTAGTCCTTGAAGTGCCTCACTAGTGTTCTTGCTTCCTGTGTCCTCGTCAATTAGCGATAATAATAAAGATATAAAAACTAGAAAATTCTTCGTAAAAGACAGCAATGAGAAAAAGGTTTGGACATACACAGAATTTTCTTAGACAATTTCACTAACAAAATGTTTAATACGAGGTCTCGCAACATCGAACAATTAGAGGCACGATAGACAATATAAATAATATATGGAAATAGAGAGGAGAGGGAGGAGTACTTATAAAGCTAATAGTGTACTTTGCAAGTATGCTTCATCCTAATTTTGGAGGAGTCAATATAGAATTGATTTTGAAATGTTCATTGCTGTCGAATATAATTGATTTCATCTCTAATTGATTCTAACTCAAAACTATAAAGTCAAATGTTCTATTATTGTGTCAGTTACACATTAATATTTTGGCCGAAGCAAATAAACTTTGACTTATATATCCCATGTCTTAATATTTATGATGAAGATATGGTGTTCAAAACTAGCCTTTGTGATTGCTCTAGGCTCTAGCCCCATGTGTTGATCCAAGGGCGGAGCCACCACCCGGCAACCAAAGGCACTTGTCCGGGTTCAATCGATACTTTCTTTATATTTGGTCCAACTCAATAGCCCACTAACCCACTTAAAAAAGTAGGCAAACTCAATATTTTCACACGCGCGCGCACAAGAATTCTAGGCTCTATAATTTTTGTCCATACTCTATAAAATTTCTGGCTCCGCCACTGGTTGATCGATCCTAGTGTTTAAGGCTCCCCCAGAATTCCCAACCCTAGTATCAAAGTCTAGTTCGGCATGGTGGGGGGAGGAAGAGTGGTTCCTAGTGTTGGATCAAGAACGTGAAGAGTCTAACATTTAAGGGAGAAAATATTGACATGTCATGTGTAAGTTAAAAGTATCATATTGGATGGAAAAATTGGTGTTGAACAACGTATCAATAAGAATACACGTATATCTAATACCATAAGATTTTGGTTGAATATGTAGTGCTCAAAACTCACTTGTGTGTTTACTCTAACCCAATGTGTTGATCCATCCTAGTGTTTATGGCTCCCTCAAAATTTCCAACACTTTTGACTTTAAAATTGATTTTTGCACTCAAATTTATTGTTTAGCTCAATTTTACTTAAGTGCATTTAAACATAAATCATTTTACTTTCAACTCTGTTTAAAAATAGAACTCATTTTACCTAATCAATTCAATCAAAATTAATTTATGTGATCATAAAATCAAACACACTTAATTCTTTACAAATCATACTATTTGTGGGATCACCTTGCTCCACCCGCAGATATTTCTTTTGTTGCACAAACACAAATGATCTATTTCTTACTAGTGGGAGGAGATAAAAACAGCTTAATTCTTAGATTAGTTCAAATGATAAATTAGTGAAATAAGATATAGCAGCCGAGACCAAATTATCAAACTGACCTTTTTGTTTCCTAGCACGGCCTTTTTTTTTAATTTTATATCACGGCATAAAGCGCTTTCACAGTAACATTGAAATGCTTTAATAGGATGAGTATGATTATCAAAGTCAATACTATAATCCCGCAAACAATTTCATAGAATTTAACAGCAGAAAATTAAGAATTCAATATCAGAAAACAATATTTACTACACAATCAAAAGAATGCTTTATATGTCACTATTTGAATGCAACTATTTAAAAACAAGTGACATGCACCGGTCTAATGCACTTACCCATGTCAACTCCTCGTATGCACTCACATTTCTGTTTGTAAAGAGGGCCAGCTGCAGACAAGGACCAAAACAAACTATCAAAATTCATCCTCAAAAGTTAACTTTCATTGTCAGCTGCACTCACATTGATTTAAGTACATTAATTAATATGTTAAAGTAAAAATCTTATAATAACCAAATTCTGGTGGTAAGTTGTCTCCAATTCAACAGGAATGTCTATTAGATTTGCATCAGAGCATCTGGAATCAAAAACATATAAATCATACAACGTTCCCATTATGTGTTGCATCTAAGCATAAAGCATCTTCATCCTTTAATCCAGCTTCTGAGCCCCAGTCTGCATCGAGCAATACAGGATATGTATGTCTGTCATTGACGTTGTTATTTACATTCCTTTCATGTAATCTTGTGTTGGTTAAAATTTGCCACACATATTCACAGACAAAGGATCCCTTGGCCAAATCTTCTAATGTTATTGTGCATAAACATTCTAATAGCTTTGTCAGAGATAGTTGGGGACCAGTAGGCTTTGAATTCCTCAGGTATTTCTCCTCCACACATTTTATAACACCATCCAAATTAGGAATGTCTCAATACAGCATCACAATTTTAACTTCTCCCAAGGGTGAAGATCAAATATTAATATTACCCTCGGGGCTATCTTCTATCTCGTGTGTATTCTGGTACACCTTCGACAGGGGTTCGAAAGTAAGATTTACATTTGAAGCATCAGGTGAACCTGGAGAAAATCAACCAGAAATTAACAAAGCAGCATACATATCAAGAAACTTCAAATTAAGTTCAAATGTTCAGCAACATATGCTTTTCTTGAGGAAATTCTTTAGTCGGACTTCTGTTAACAAGCAGTGGTAGATACACACTCCATAATCCACTTTAACATAATAACATCTATACATACATGACCAATCAACATATTTATAAGCCTTTTCAAAACCGCCTTTAAGAGCACTACTACTATTTAATGTGAAACATGTTATTCCGAAAGCTTCCCGATCTATTTTCCACCGTCAGATTTTTCAACTATATGAAGTGCATGTGCTGAAAAAAGGGGAAAGAGGTGATGTTCATGTTATTTTATACGGTCGTGAATTGGTCGAGATACAAAACGTCACGACATATAGCATTATTCTGTTATTAAATCAACGATTTCATATTTTTAACCAATTATATATATCTAAAACCTTTTTTTTTTTACAGAATATAATATTTATTTTAGAATTATGTTTATATAGTTCGGAGATTAAATTTCCCCGAAAAAAATAGTTCAGAGATTAAATTAAATAAAAAATTTGATAATTAAACGGATGGTTTCTTCGAATAAAAAAAGAAGAAAAAAAAAGTAAAGGAATAGCTCATACGACGTCGTTGGATGAGAATTCGAGGCAAAACCAATATAGTCCACTCGATTGAAAATCTGAAACAAAACCCTCACAAAACCCTAAAAACTCTTTCTTTGTGATTTTCCTATACACATAACAATGGCGTTGCGATCTGGATCTCTATCTCGCTCCTTCATCTCCACGGCCAGGTCTTCCCTTCGTCCGGCGGCTCCTTCTCCCCTTCCTCGCCTCCGTCCTCCGCCGCTCGCCACACCTCGCACTCATCCCCGCCTCTTTTCCATGCCTGCTACCTCTTCCAGGTCCAAACCCTAATTCCCAATTCAAGCTCAACGAAAATGAAATTGATTATTAATTTCATTGATATTGTTGATTCTGAATGTGTTTTTTTTTTTTTTTGGTGCAGGAATTTGGGGCAATTGGGTTGCGTACAATCACTTTTGCCACTGCATAGCACGATGGCTGTAGCGTGTCTCACATCTCACCTTGCCGTCAGCGCACGAGCTTGTAGCGAGCTGTCCAATGGTACCTTCCGTCGTTCTTGTCAAGATCGCTAATATTCTCTTTGTGAGTCTTGTCTGTTCTATAGGATACTGAAAATGTTTTAAGCATGTTGAAAAACCATAATGATTTTCAGACCCCTTCACAATAATGTGTTTTTTTTTTTAAAAAAAAATATTTCTGTTTTTGTGTGTAAGTTTACAAGTATTATAGAGTCTAGAAATCCTTAAATTGTAGGTACAATTAGACATTAAAAATTAGTCAGTTCTGTTTTGTTTCATGTGAAGAGATGGATTGGGTAGAGCTTTGTGAGTCTATCTAGCTTGGTTGATGATTAAGTATTAAGATTTTAATTTTTAGGGAATGGAAAAGATGGGTGATGCGCAAGGACGTCAATCATCCAATGGGGAGAGACGAATGCTGCATTGTATTTGTAGGTTCCTTTTTATTCCTTTGTCAAAATTATGAATTCAATAACATTTTCAATTAAATGTGCGCGTGAGTGTGTGACTGGTTGATGATTGTTAGAGATGATTTGGAGGATTAGTTAGATTTTTCCTAAGAGTAAACCACCAAATTCATCCTTGACTATGTAGGGCGCTCTCAAATTGGTCCTTGAGATTATGAAAATTTAAAAAAGGTTTCTAACTCTGTCAAAATTTACTCATACTAGTCCTTCTTAAGAGTATGTTAGGGACTAAATTGATAGCAAGTTGTTAAAATATATGGATCTAATTAACAGTGTCTAAATATTGGGACCATTACTCATACTAGTCCTTCCTAAGAGTATGTTAGAGACTAAATTGATAGTAAGTTAAAATATATGGATCTAATTAATAGTAACTGTTCAAATATCGGGAGCAACCTGACAATTTAATAGAGTAAGGGACTTTTTGAAATATTTATAATCTAATATATCTATTTGAGAGCACCTACAAAGTCAAGGGTTAATTTGGTGGTTTACAACTCATTTTCCAAACATCAAAACCGAATGTTCATTTTTCATTCTTTTTTACAAAATGCTTTGCATTCAATTTTGTTTCCCTTGGGCATTTCCATTGTATGTGGTATTTTATTGTTAGTGTTGAAGATATTTTCTGAGTAAGCGGTTATTGATATAGTCCTCAGTCCTAAATGAATCAAAACCTAAGATTGTATCCCTAATGATTTTGGCATTGCTAGGTTTTTCATTTTCTTTAACTGTATTTAACCCGTGTTATCAAGTTTCTACACCTTTCTTGAAACGCTATTGTCAATAATTTTTTTTGGTGCATTTTTCAACTAGAAATATAGAGGCTTCCCTCAAAATGTCATGTACATGGGAAACTTTTTGGTACTTTTCATTTTATTCCATGCATAAATTTGTTAACTTTCGCAAAAATAAAATCCCTGCATGTGTCGTCCTTGAAATGGCTGTTTTTCCAGCCCTTTCATCAGTTATTCTAATACTACTAATTGGTAAACTCCATTCCTTTCACAGGTGATCCTGATTCCTGAGGTAAGGTTCTTAATTCCCATTGTTATTATGGTTAAACCTAAAATCAAATGAGAATGACCTTTGACCCAACTCCAAATTCTTTACTTTGACAAATGAGATTTTTGTGGTAGTGAAATTGCTTTCAATACTTCGTACCAAGACAATTTGAAATCTTCAGGAAGTTTGTCATGTTAGTCAAATTCTATAGTCTGTATTTTTAATGTGAAGGATAATTACCACTTCTTCTCGTTCATTTTTTATTTTTAGTTTTCTACTATGAAGCATGGACACTCCTCGGATTAGACACGTGTCCGACACCGACACTTGTAATTACACTAAATTATGTGATTTTTTCAAATTATTAGTTGTGTCGGCGTGTCAGTATCCGTGTCGTGTCCGTGTCCGTTTCCGTGTTTCATAGGTTTTCTATAAGTATTTTTGTCATAAATAAAAATAAAATTTGTATCAGGATTGCTTGCTGCTTAAGGTCTTTGTTTGAAGTAGCTGTTGTGTTATGACAACTAGACCCTTTTTTGGAAATTTCTGTTTTTTTTATGGTTTAAAATTTTTTAATGTAGCAATTGCAATGCATGCTCGTGAGTGGTGAGGGTATAATTTGTGAAAGTAGAATGATCTGATGATAGGTTTAGCAATGTTGTGTAAAATCTTAATGCCATGTAATACCAAGTTTTTTTATGATTTGCTTTGCTGTTGCAGTTACTTGAGCAAGCTGTTGGATTTTCATGGCTGCCTTTAAGAATATAGAGGGCAAATAATTACGGGGAGTATTATCTGGGAAGTAACGGTTGTAAGAATCTTTAATGAGACTCATCTGTTTTGTTTTTTGACTCCGAAACTAATAACCTGTTTTTTATATTCAAACTGTGACATTGTTTGAGATTAGTTATTGATTCTTATTGTATCTGGTTTTTGGTTAATTGTGGTACGTTCATCGGGAAGTATATGGGGATGATATTATTGTTGTTATTCATGAGTTAGGATCCAAATGGAACCCTCCATTTCTCAAAGCCTATCCCCTCCATACAAAAAAAAAAAAAAAAAACTGTTTATTTAAGGTAAGGGATGCATGTTAGAGGTGGAGTCGTGATTGCAACTGAAAATCTCACACATCAGCATATATTTTAACAATTCAATAAATTTTGTGATGTTGTGTATCTTATCTCAAGATTGAATTAACGTCTGGATATGTATAATATCAAAATTCAAGAAAAAAATGGAATTGAAAACAAGGAGCCGTTTATACTACCTCTGTAATGTAAGTTAAGTGGCGTTGATTTTTTTATTTTTTTTATCTCCGACGGATAGCACATGAGATCAAGACTGGGGTCACTTAGCCGGTTTCCCTAGAGGTCACGTGATTGAAAGGTTGCTCTTCAACCTTGGTGAACTAAGTTTGATGCTGGTATCACCAACATACAAGAGGAGCAAGACTGGTGTTACATTGTCTTTTCCTAAGGCAGCTCTGGTTTCTCTTTCAATCCTTTGCCGAGATAAAAACAACTTGGCTAAGGATAAAGATGCGATGCTGAATTCATTTATAGTTCTACCGGGTGGAAACCAAACACTTCTATTTTTCACGGAAGTGAACAAATAAGGCACATTTTTTGGTAAATGTTAATGGAGTTCACTTTGCTTAAAGGAACGTGTTAATGTATAAAGTCATCCTTTAATTATTTAAATGTTAATAAGGTACTTGACATGTGCTCTTACGATGTAAATTAACAATACTCATAAAATAATTAAAGATGCGATAAAAAAATTAAAGCGATGATTTATTTTAGAATCAAAATTAAGTAGTGGAAGATAAATATCAGCTGCAAGTGAACTATCAGTTTATCGTTAAAATAATTAGAGTGACTCATAAAATAATTAACCAGAATTGTGTGTAATCTACTAAATGTAGGGCATAAATTTTTCAATTGACACCAACAGACACAGGGTTCCAACAATGATACTGTTCAATGTGTTGCGGTGTTCAATTTTGTGTCATCATCGAAGCTATGACATGTCTGTTCCTTGAATTCGGTGTTATACAATGCATGACCAAAACACTTTCTATGTCTAGTTTACATTCCACAAAGTTGTGCTCTGATTGGTTTTTGCCTTGTGAGGTGTCCTTTTCCTTTGTCTGTTTCAAAGAAAGCAAATGCTCAGAGAACAACCTTTACATAACATAACAGGGGAATTGTGGAATTTTCCTCCGCTATCGAGGGGAAAACAGTACAAGTGGCTTCATCCAAACCACCGGGTGAGAAAAGAGATGAGTTAGATCATCCACAACAAAGCACCCTTAATTGGGTGTTTAAATGGGTCTCATGTGTCTACATTATTAATTTTACGGTAATACTAAATAAGCATCAATTTTCTCAACCTAGTACCTCAAAAGAAATTATTAAATAGGTCCCACAAATAATTCTATATCATTACATTTCAACAAAATTTATTTAATTTATTAAGATTTATTAAATAGGACCAACTAAAAATGAAGAGAGACAGGGTGCCTCCATAGCCACCCTTCTCCATAGGCACCCATATATTTTACTCCACAATGAGGGTGTCTGTTTAATGTGGTGCTAAATAGGTTAAGCATCAACCATTGTGGATGGTCTAACATAAGATTCATATTATGCCAAACTTTTTTCTAGATAGAGAAGGAAAATTCCTCAAAAAAAAAAGGATAAAGAAGGAAAAGATTATTTTACAATTTTATTAAACTAAAAAAGGTAGGTATTTTAGACCTTGTAAGCCGGTTTATTTGAATAAATATGAAAAATTATTATTATTATTTATAATTTGTTATTATTGCATAGAATGCTAGCATGTGTTTCAAGAATATATTAAGAAACTTAATATATTAATATTATCTTCAAAGTCATGTATTTAATGTTTCAAAAATTCAAAAAAAAGTATTTATGTCGACATAAAATTGGTCCTTTTAAAATATTTAACATGGAACGGACATATTATGTTAGTCTTTCAAAAAGGTCAAACTCAGACACAAAAATAAACTTAAGACAAATTGCATAAGCATAATTCGACCCAACCTATTTTCACCACTAAAATGGATAAACTAAGAGCATTTGGGATCCTTGGTGCATTTTTTTCCACTGTACGTATAAATAAATTGCCAACTTCAAGTTTGAAGAGGAACACCAATATGCTCCAACAAGAAAAGACCCAGCATATGCTCTGGCTCGACAGTGTAAACTATTCTAAAATAGCAACAGACCATGTTATCTATCTCCTTTCCAACTTTTCATCAACATTATTGGATACAATCAGGGTACCATTCTTCCCCACAAAACATCATATCAAAAGCAATGAAAAGCCAATTTAGCCTAACCCTACTTTATGTGTACATATATGCCAAAGCTCACAAGTCAGATCCTACTTTCACTATCAAGTGGAGTATAAAAGGTTAAAAATGAACTAATTAATTCAGATTCCAATAACCAAAGTGGATAAACATGAAGACTCCATCATATCTATCCTACTCAAAAAGTATAGCAGGTATAGATTTGTGAAATGAGGTAAGAAGCATGTATTGGCAGGCAGTTCAAATAAGTTGTGATTCGATTTTGACAGTGGATGAAAAGATTTAGTATTGTCAACTATATATTTTGGTGGCTATTCCAAAGTTAGCCAAGAAAGGTTAGGACTTTGTAAGGAGAAAAGAGGAAAAAGGGCAAAAGATTATAGTGGGGAATCATAAGCTTCAAAGGGGGCTAACAGTGAAGATGACCTAAGCATTGTTCCCTACAGAACCAAGCATCACTAGGTGGGGTTACTAATTGGGATGACATAAAATAAACATCCTATCTAACTTCCATTACACTCTGATACACTTAGTTTTTTCTTCTTTTGAAATAACCTTAAAAAGGATTCCATTAAGTCTTTTCTTATCTACTCAACTTTCCTGGACATTAGAATTACTCATCTGAGTTTAGGAAGAAATGATGATCGAGGGAGATCAAACAAGTCTTACAACAGCAGCCATAGAACAACCAGGTGAAGTGATTGACAGAGATAAGAACATCGATGATGGAAGCGAAAATGACAGTCCCAAAGAGTGGTTAAATCTGAGCTTAGGAGGCACTTCATTCTCAACAGCTGGAGACCCTGATTCACAATCAAGACCAACCAAAGTTTTTTCATGCAATTTTTGCATGAGAAAGTTCTTTAGTTCACAAGCGTTAGGAGGTCATCAGAATGCTCATAAAAGGGAACGAGGTGCAGCAAGAAGATATCAATCTCAGAGTCAGAGGACGATGGCACTAATGGGCTTGTCCATGAACAATCCAATGCTTCGATCACTTGGTGTCCAAGCCCATTCACTAGTGCACAAGCCATGCAGAAGTGGAACTATGGTGGCGCCGAGCTTTCAAGAAGCATATGCAACAGGGCTCGGAATGGCATGTACAACTTTCATGTCTGAGGATCATACTAATCAGGTTTGGCCAGGCAGCTTTCGTATGGTTCCACAACAGCCCCAGCCACCACAGGAGACACTAAAGCTTGATTTAGACCTCAGACTCTGAGTAAAAAAAATTCCTCCCCTTGGAGTTTTATCTTTATTTTCAGCCTGAAGAGCTTTTTCATTGATCTAAGCAAGAAAAATACTCTCATCAAAAGAAATATAAGCAGGAAAATTACTCAGGTAGGAAACTTACCTGGAAGAGTCAAATAACTCAGTAGAAGCAAATGGTACTGTATAGTTATGATAGGAAATTTAGAGATTTATAATTTCCACCGTCTGTACATGAGTACATGTTAAGCACTATAAAAACCAAATTATAACACCCTAGTTGTCCTTTGTAGTTCCTTGATGCTTCAAGTAATTCCTGATGTGCACTGTTCACTTTTCATGTTACATTGTTACCGACATAGGGATAGGGTTTTTCTTCCTAACCTTAAAAGCTTACTTTCAAACGACATCTTAGCTAACGTAATGTTGAACATTTTGCCTGAAATTTTTCATGTTACATTGTTACCGACATAGGGATAGGGTTTTTCTTCCTAACCTTAAAAGCTTGCTTTCAAACAACATCTTAGCTAACGTAATGTTGAAAATTTTGCCTGAAAGGACTACTGCAAATACGTTACTATTTGAGTTCACAACAATCAATAATTCCTATAATCAGCCAATCTAATCCATTGGATAGAGATCAGATTTGACAAATCGTAAATTCAATACATTTATATATATATATATATAACTGTGTCAAAGCTATTTCCCACCAAGTGAATATTGTGTTTCAAGAAGGGATGATTCCAAGTTGCAATATAGGTAAAACTTCAAATCTAAAAGCAGCAAACTAAGATGGATCTCAATTGAAATTGATAAACAGGATTAGAAGTTTCAGTATTGTGAGCAGATGCTTAAATGCCAGTTTGCAGACAGGTTTTTTGTTTTTTAATTTGCTTCAGTGCTCCAAAGTCAGTACGTTATTTGTATTCAAAATTTAAAGGGCTTACCAATGTCAAATATGCGGACACAAATATTATGTAAGCATTTAAAGAGTATGAGACATTCATGATATGGTAAACATACACCTATGCTTTGTTATCCAATAACAATATAATTGGGTGACAAGTTGATATCTGCCAGAGGCATTTCAGTTGATTAAAAAGCATTTTTCCTGAACAAAATACACTAAAGATACAGGAAAATGAGCCAAACTATTGGATGCTAAGTTTTTCAGTAACACAAACAAACCACCCTTAAATGGTTAGCATGCATTTGTGAAAGTACAAAATAAATTTTGCACGCATCCCTACTTGAGCTTATCTCATAAGAACCAAGGGATAATTTCAACAATCTTGCTATAAGTTACAATAAAATATAAACAAGATAACAATTGATCAGAAACCCTGAAGGGCATTTACAGCCTTATAACTTTAAGAGGAAATTACAAGCTTTAGAGTAGTACGCTTGACAACGGGGAGCTTCTGGCAGATGATGCTTGGATCATTATACGCTGCAGAATCAAAAGGGTGGCCGTTCTGCATCAATCATCAGATGGTCAAACACCATTAGAAAGATGTTTGACATTACATTGTAACTGTAGTTGTAAATAATACCTCTGCTAAAGCAGTACAAAGAGAAATTAAAACAGTAAAAAATTAAAATGAAAACATAGTGAGGAAAAACTAATATAATATGAGTCTATCATAAGGTCACAACCACCTGTAGTTTTCATTAGGCTTGAACATAACACTTTTGAGATAACAGATTGCAAAGGAAATAATGGGCAATAATTTGGAGATCTCAGGAGAAACAAAACTTCTTTGAAACGAGTATGAGTGTATTCAACATTAAATTTCAATGGGTTAAGATCATGGCATACTTCCAATTAAATTAATGGTAGATACACCCTTATGATATGAGCATAAACTAAAATCATTTGGGAATTAAACTGATGTCACTTTTGTCAAATCTTCCTAATCAAAGACTTGTTCTCAAGAACTTATAATTGTCATTTAATTTAATGTAATACATTTTCAGCTTTAGTTCGGAAAATTTAGTTAGATTAGTGGGCATTAAGCATACCCACTTATTTTTCTGTCAGTGCGAAGTATCTTACCTTTGACTTAGTAGATAAAAAGGAGTGCTATCTTTCATAATCAACTATCTGCTTAGATCATTCTCATGGGTTACTACACTAAAAAGTTTTTGGTCATAAAAAAATTAGTTGTTCAACAAATCCTTCTCTAGACCAACTATTCAAGTAATCAATCACTATGCTAACGAGGTTTTGACAACCAAAAGCCAGATTTTCAAAACAATTCCTATAATAGACAAGCTCAGCATAAACCGCGGTAGAAAAGGATGCACCCACTTTCTTTCTCCCTTTACACGTCCCAATAGTTGACAATGAAACTGTCATTCAGAGTTCATGTGAAGAACATAGCATGTGATACATAGCACAAACTTACCGCAGCCAGAGCTTGAAATGTAGATTCTCTCCAGCAACTCTCCCGAAGTACAACAGGATTTGTGCTTCCAGCAAATATACAGTGCATACGAGTTTCTCTCAGTCGAATCAACACACCGTCAACTCTAAGCTGTATTAGTATCAGAGCAACCAGAAGAAGAAAAAAAATGCAAGTTTAGGCAAAGTGGTGTGAAGCAGGTAAATGTGCTGACACTGACATTAATGTCCAAGTCTGTCGGAAGCAATCCGCATTGCGTAGCTTCACTTAAAAAACTTAATGACGAAATTTACTATTTTAGTATATGAAGAGGGAGTAACTCACCCAGAATTGCAAGAGAAGAAACCAAGAGCTTGGCATGACTCTCTATAAAACCAAAAAGTTACATCATCAGTACTTTGAAATCATAGTAATTTGCATAAACAAAAAATGAACAATCTATCAACAGAAGAAACCAAATCAGTATTTACCACTTTTACAGTAAGAAGTGACACTCCATTGTCAGCGAGTTCATCCTCATATAGCACCACCTGTTCATGATGAGGATTCATTCTAATCAAATGTAAATACCATCAAGGAAGAAAATATAAATAATCTACTGCATGTCAGATACCTCATATAAGTAAACATGAATACATCTCTTATGGTTCTGGAGCATTATTAATGTGTGTGTGTGTGTGTGCGCGTGTGTGTGTTTGCGCGCATGCAGCATGTTTCACACTTTCACTTTCACATTTTTCATGAAAACAAGAAGATTTGTTAACAAAAACAGCTCTGTCACAAGGGGCTTGCTAAATAATCATTTAAGGTACTCACTGCCTACCTCGTCATAGAAAAGTATAGCCTCCTTGGATGCCAATGCAACCAAATCAATTTCTTCCTTGCAGTCTTCCCAATGGAGATTTCCGGTTTCCTCAGAAATCTTTGTCCCATTCTACCACAAAAAATTAAATACCATAAATAACAGCATAGTACAAATATTATTGATCAAAACATGTAGCGTTCGCTAATGCCCTCCTCCAAACAACTGTATGCAGCAAAAACTCTTTCTACAAAAAACATTATCAGGGTAATGACTCAAATAAATGAAAAGGAATGTATACCAGTTCTTTTTCAATCTCAATAGCACCGCTTCCACAATAAGGCGTTGTAAATGTATAGTCGTAATCTAATATCACTTCCTCAAAGGGCTTGCTGCACATTTTTTCCAAGATAACATAAGGCTAATGGCAAGGTCATTTATATCAATTTCAATTGTCGAGGTATATATCACAGTCAATTAACAAATTTAACATTTAATTTTTATAGATAAAAAATTTCCTAAAAAAGTAACACTAATTTGAGCTAAACATTCTAAAACATGAAAATTACAATTTTGCATCAAAATAATCCAAATTCATACCTTCTAAACTTCCATTTAGCCGCAGCAGGAACTTCAACAGGTGGCAAAGCTTCTTGTTTCCAACCACATAAAGCATCAAATGCTTTAAAATGAATTTTAGTGCCACTATTCAAATGTTTTAAAATTAAAGTGTTTTCCCCAAAAACCATTTCTGGTAAATGAGATGTCTCAAGTTTCTTTTCCCACCTACATAACCATCATGACAACAATTTCACGATAATGTTGAATTAAATCTATAGAAAGTTTCGATTCGAAAATAGAGGAAAAATTGAGGTGAATGCGTGTGATGTTTGGAATTGCTTACTCTTGAACGGTTGAGGAGTTGAGAATGGAGTTAGTACGAGACTCGATCAACCAACCATGGATGCGAATGCCTCTCCGGCCACCGTCGGCGAAGACTTCAGCGCCGGCGGCTTTCAAGTCGTTCTCGTCGACTTCCAATTCCATCGTTTGCTTCTTTCTCCTTTGCGTTTCGTTTCTAAATTTTTGTTTTTGCTCCCAAAAAAAAAATAAAACATGAATGAATAATGAATGGGTTTGTACTCGGGTTGGATGGTTTAATCCGCCCCACTGTTGACACGATTTGGATCTTGTATGTTAACTAGTGCCCGGAGCACCGGTTAAGGACATCAACTTTTTTATAAAAGTTTGTGTAATAGTGGATTGAAAATTGAGAAACTTTAATATTTTAAAAGAATAATTACTTAATTTATCATCAGAGTGCTCTAGGGCACTCATTAACAAGACCCTTTGTATAATTGGTCTTTCCATTTAAAATTTGTATTGGTTCTCTATCAAATTTTGTCAGAGAATAAATTGACCCGCACAAAAATTATAAAAGATTGAAATCGATCTTTACTCTTTTCATATTATGGATACCTTCTCGAGTCTCGATTATGTTTATGTTCTCTTGTAAAAAAATCATGTCATCCAAATTTAAATAAAATCGTGTTTCAAATGATAAAGGAAAAAAAGAAACTTATATATATATATATTTATATTGTGTTTGTTATATGTTTTTTAATATTTAAATTAAATTTATTCTTATCTATTTATTACATGTGTTATTTGAATTGAAAATTGAGAGCATTTTTAGAAAGAAAAAGTCAACCCAAAAAAACTGAAAAGATGTGTTTTCTTTATATATAGTATAGATTAGATTTTAGTATATAAATGTCTACACAGTCAATTGTAGAAAAAATTTACACTTGCATCCAAAGACCTATTGTCACATTATTTAAAGAATTTTCTTTTTACAAAGCAAAACTAAACATTAGTTGGTGTAGGAAAATTATAAATGTATAAAAACATTATTTAAGAACACATGTGTAGTTTCTTTCAAAAAAAAAGAACACATGTGTAGTTTTAACATATTATTTAATGAGTTAAAAACACATGACTTGTCATACCTCATTAAATAATTTAACAACACGTCATTAGACGCATGTGTAAAACTTGCCTACACAAACTCTGTAAGTAAGCTCGATTAAGAAAGACTAGAAACAAATAAAGTAATACTAGAATTGTATAAAATTATGGGTTTTGTTAACGAGTTCCTCGTGAGACTCTTTAAGGATTCTAAAATAAAAATATATATTTCATAAAAAATCAAATATTTCAACTTGCATTGATTATACAAAATTTCATAAAAAAGTTACTAAGGTCTTAAAGAATGTCTCCAAAGCACGTGTTAACATTTTCTAAAATTATTCAAAATAATCGTCTATTGTTAGTCATTGCCATAAATGTATAATATTTAGGGTCGTGTTATTATATTTACTTCCTTAGTCAGTGCCTCTGAGGCATCGGATAACATTTCCCTTATTAATTTAAGGAAAATTGTATTGATCTACCTGGTTTTAATGAAATGTCACACACACCCTTTAACTTTAAGGTAGACGCCAATCTCCCCTATGACAAACTCTTTCAATCAATTGTTACATTTAAAACAAAAGGAGAGAAAATTCAATCTTACTTTTGAATTTGATTTGAGTTTGCTGCTATTGCTATGCAACACAGATGTTTCTTTGTGAAAACTCACATGAAGCAAACTCATGTAACAACCATGCCACCTAGCCTAGTAAAATTGTGTCGCTGCTTCATGAATCTTGGATAAGTCGTTCTCATCCGCTTCGCTGTCTAATATTTTGTTCAGTCCCAAGTTACTGGTATTTATTTTCTGGTTTAGAGGTATTTAGCGGTATTCGGTTCTGTAGTATTTATTGGTTTTAGAGGTAGTTCTAGTTCAGACAAGTTGTGCTTGAACTAACCAACACAACTTTCTTGCAATTATGCACGGTGCACACTTTTACTCATAACAAATCAACATTGTAAATCAAAAACTCAAGCTAACAGCGTTAGGTGAGGGGTGGAGTGTTTCATATATCACAAAACTAAATAAACAAAGGTTTGAAAAACACAACAATGGCACGAATATTAGAAAGATTGACTTCATCAATAGAAAAGTAGTGGTTTTAGTTCTAACGGACCAACTAACGGTGTTAAATTGGAAAGGAATGTGTCTGTTTAAGAGACCAAAAGGGAGGTTATTGTCCACTATAAAACTAGAGGATGTGGGTTAAGAGACCAAAAGGGAGGTTATTGTCCCCTATAAAACCATAGAGGGTGTTTGTGTCATTTAAAGAGACCTTAGGGTAAGTTAGTGTAATTCTCCTATTAATTTAAAGATAAAATTAAAAAATAATGTCACGTTGAAAAAAAATACAAAATAACATTTACTTTAGAATACTTTTTATATTCTAAAATGATATTATTTTGGAAAAAATTAGGTCCTTATATACTACAACTATAATGATCAACATCTCCATGTATTCCATAGAAAATATCTCCATTTCTCAAAGAATCCTTTAATCCGCATCCATATAAATGATGCTCACATTAGATTTTTGACATTTTGTTAATAGTGATGCGACATGGCACAATACATCGAGATATTGAAGCTTGAGATACTAAAAGGAAAAAAAAAACATCATTTGGTGGAAACAATAAGGTCTCCATAACTAAAAGGGAAAAAAATTCCAAAACTGCTACCTGACAACTATTTTTAAGTGTTTGCATGAGGGGACTCTAAAACTAAGTCAATTGACATGAATACCTGAATAGCTACTTTTTATAAGTACAAACAATGACACAAATGATAGATTACCTCCAAGAATATCGTTTGAGATCCAAGCTGATAGGTACGATAATCTTGCTACCTTACGAAAAGGAAATTATGTATCATTTCCCCTTCTTTTTCTTCAATTTATTGCTTGTGCCAGCTACCGGTAAGCAATCAAAGGTTGAGCCGTTATGGACCAGCCCTGCTTCAGATGTCTGCGGCTCAGACAAACGCTTCCTTTTCTTCGAGCTTGGGGTTTTCGATTTTTCTCCACTAGTCTCCTGGGAAACTAGTTGATGCTCCGTCTCTCCTTTGTTTTCACCTCTGCTGTCAGTGGCTTGCTGCGAAGCATTACCCCTATCTCCTTTATTTTCAGCTCCGCTTTCACTGGCCTGCTGCGAAGCATTATCTCCTTTATTTTCAGCTCCACTGTCATTGGCCTGCTGTGAAGCATTACTACCTGGACTGGCCTCCTTACATGATGAATGTCGGAACCTCCAACGAGAATTGCCAAACCATTTGTCAACCTATAAGGGAAAATAGAATGGTTAACTCAGTCATGGGAGGGAGCTCAAATGTGTTCACCATAAGAGCAATGCTAAAAACAAATTACCTACCTGTTGAAAAGTGAGTCCCAGTTCTTGCGCCAAGCTTTCTTTTGCGGTTCGTTCTGGATATTGATTTTCATTGAAAGATTTATGAAGTCTCTGAAAATACAAGAATAGTCACTCTAAGGTAAACAAACCCTTTACCTCAACATGCATGCAAGTATGGGAGTGTTTGTGCCTAATCTCCTTTTGAATGGAAAGAGAGAAAACAATAAATATTTTGAATGAGAGTGTTTGTGCAGTAAATCAGGGAACATAACTGTTATTCCTGCAAAAGGACCAGTTATTATGTGCAGTAAAAAAAGTATTTTGTTATTAATATTAGTCCTATATATTTATTTATAGTATTTCAGAAAATTCTGAACCTTCTACCTCAAGCAAACTATAAGAATAAAAAGATAAACCCTCTCCCCCCAAAAAAATCACTTCTGCAATTCAATTTTGCATATAGGTACTTGAGTATACTTAGAGGACACAAATTGAATCATAGACCGAAAGGGAATATTAGTATGCAAATTAGAAACTTGGTTGAAAGATATCCAGAACAGAACTTAACAATCACCTGAACAACAGCTTCTCCAAGTTTATTGTATGAAGATCCACGTTTTTTACCAGATTCCGTGCATCCTTCAAGTGTTTTGGTGGGTGAATTATTTGTATTTTCAACTTTATGCTGATGGGTGTTCCTCTTGGCAGTACGGCGGGAATTATTTGAGGCATTTCCATTTGGTGACCCTGGAATTATTTTGGTGGTGAGTTTCTTTTTTCTACTTGGAGTAGCAGTGTCGGCCCAATCTTCATCATCACTAGTATCACTATGGTATGTCTCCTGCAATAGGAACACAGCTGTCTAAAATATTGGGAGAGGAAAAGAACAAAAAAAAGGAATAATAAATAAATTAGACTCAGCACCCACTAATGTAGTCTTGAGTTCATACTGTTAGAAAAATGGCAGATTTTTATTTGTATGACTGACATGATTATTAGAGTTCTTTCATACTTGGCAGAACTCAGTAACGAAATAGTAAAGAAACAGGTCACTGTTAAGATAGCACTCTGATATAGTTAGAATATAATTAAATACCTCATAAGTTATTGAAGATATTTTATTATATCCAACACATACAACAAGCAGCATCGTGTATCAAGTTGTGTAATTTATAACTTGCTTCAAATAAGAAAAGCAGACCATGCATATAAAATCGGAGTACATTATTTTAAGCCTCATATCAAAAAAAGGGACTTACTTCATACAGCTTTTGGTAGTCCAGCCTTTCAACATTTCTTTTCCCAGAAACCGGAGTCAAATCCTCTTCACCGAGATCTGGCTCTGCTAAAGATGACAGTTCATCGGTTATAGATGGCTTCTTACGGTTTTGTTTACTAGAACCTTTGAAGTTCTTAACATCATCCAACGGTGCAGATGTGACATCATCTTGTCCGGTGGACATGTTATCCTTAATTGTAGCAGCAAGATCCTCAGAATCAGATGTGAAATCGGAACTTGAACTTTCTTCAGTGTCTTTAGCACCAGGATTGGGAGCATCGGGATCAAAATCATCATCCTCTGAATCTTCAGAAGGAAGACCCATGTATTGATCCCCATGGCCTGGATCCTCGAATTTCTCAGGAGCAGATGCATACTCAGATTCGTCAGAACTTGATTTGCCTCCTTCAACCTTCACATCCTCTGGACCATCAGGATTATAATCATCATCGTCAGAATCATCTGAAGGAAGTCCCAGGTTGTGATCCAAGATACTTCCAGCAGCTGTAGCTGCTTCAGGAAAAACCCTCTGAACAAGGATAAGTCACATAATCAGGAGGGAAAAGATCCAAAAAATAATAATTAAAAGAAAAGAGACTAAGGACTAATATTATGTTTTGATTTTTTTTCAAAACTATTATAAAAAATAGCTAAGAAAACCTGTTTTTATAACATTATTTCTTTTGATTTTTTAGTTTTAAAAGCAAGAAAATAGTTTCAGTTTTACAAAACAAGTAAACCAAACAAGGTTCAGTTTTAAAAACTAAAAAACAGATTCTAAGACAGGAATCAAATAGGCCTTAAAGTTTTCCGACTGACCTCCCAGGAATCAGTAAGAGAGAGACTTGTCCCTAACAAGTCGTTAACAAGTTCGATGCAGTCATCTTTACAATCACATCCTGGGCATAACCAACCCTCATCGCCAGGTGGAACTGTAAGCCACAAAAGGAAAAAAAATACATAAATGATAAATTATTTTGAAGCATGGAGTGATCAATTAATCAAGTGGACCAGATATTACTGTCTTCAGTTAACAATGGAGGATCCAAACAGAGCTGGTGATACCCACGGTCACAAGCACCATCACAGAGAATTATATCATTATTAGTACCCAACACTTTGGTCTGGCATTTTGCACAGAATATCTGCAACAACAAAATTGAAGTTCTCACAACTCCAAAATCTTGAAAAATTGGATACTTCATTAAAGAATAAAATATAGAGGATTAACCTACATCCTCACTATCAATCTCTCCCTCAGAATCAAACAAAGATTCAGGAAGCCTTCCTTCAGCACACAACAAATCCAAATTTTGAAATAGATCCCTGATTTTTAATTTGCGTCGCAGAATTTCGGACTTGGCCCGTTGAATCTCCTTCTCTGGCTTTAATTTTTCCATGCTGCAAAATTTTCACAATCATACAATATTAACAAATTATCCACCACAAAAAAAATACAAGTGAAACAAGCTTTGAAGTAGTCTATGATAAAATATACTATAGAATGTTTCTTAGCTTCACAAAAAACAAAGAAAATAAACTTGTAGCAAGAAAAGAATGACCAAATATCACAAAATTCATCAGTTTAAAACAAAGAATATGCTGAAAATGACAATAAAACAGAGTGGAAGAATGGATCATTATATAAGTACTGAAATAGAAAACGTACCAATGCTTAAACGTAGTATAAAAACAATACATGGATCAATACATGTAGATAATTTCCAAAATATTAGAGTAAAAAGAATTAGTTGAATGCCACAAATAAGATGTGGCACAAACACTGCTAGTGGATCAAAGCGTGTACATAACTTCAAAAAGTTTAGACTAGAAAAAATTAGTCGAACGAACAACACAAATAAGATGTGACATACACGGGATAAGCTTGGAACAACTGATGTGCTAGCTCAATTATTTCAATCCTGTAGTAAGATTTGGGGTGCTGCAGATCAAATTTCGCCTTAAGCCAATTTGGTAAAACGGGTCTGACTCAGATTAAACGGCAAAAGGTAAGACAGCAAGGGACCAGATTAAATGGATCCCAAGAAAATGGATCATTAAAGATAAAATTTGAATCCTCCAAAGTTGCATTTGGTGATGGACATTTGTAATTTTGTTTTTACACAACTAAGATAAAATCCAAATGGTCAGTAAAGGTAAATCCAAACATGGATTGATGCATTCTTCAGCTGGATACTGAAGACAGGTACAGGGAAAGTAAGGTATTTATATAATTAAGTTTCTCATGTTTATATTTGGAAAGGATTTAATGATCAAAATAACATGTAATATACTCTGAATACCATGTCAAATTCAAATACCTAAAGATCACATTAAACTTTTTTTATTCTAGGGGCAATAAATAAAAGTTCTAGTACGTGATCAGAACATGGTGAGCATACTGTTCCAAAAAATATGACTCCAAACAATCACAATTTTCCAACACATGCGGTTATAAACTTTAGGGGTGTGCATCTCGAGGAACCAAACTGAACTTGAACCAAATTTATGGTTTGGTTCGGTTTAAAGAACCACTTTTGCTAAAAACTAGTTTTTTTTGTCAAACAGGTTCAGTCTGGTTTAAAACCGGTTCAATACTAGTTATTTCATTTTGAACCGGTTTTCACTAAAAAAATAAAAAATTGCCTTTTCAATCTGAATTGTATTTCTGTAACAAAAGGAAAAAAGAAAAAAGGTCAGAATTGAATGTGCAGATGAATCACAATCATATTTCGGGAATCAAAATCGCATTTAACGGTGAATCGTGTTTCATCACATCGTTTTTTTGAATCACCGTTTTTTCAAATTGGAGTTTCATCCATCGTTTTTTCGAATCTTCGCTTTTCAGATCTGAAGCCATGGAAGGTTTGATGGTGGCTTCCTCGCCATGAGAGTTTAGTCGCCGTGAACTGAAACGAAGCTATGGAAGATTTGGTGATGGCTTCATTAGAGAAATTGTGTTCATGTTACTGTGTTTGTTTCATTTTGCAAAAGATGGAATGTATCTATGAAATTGTGTTCACATTACTGTGTTTGTGATGAAAACATGAATGATGGATGTAATGGGTGGTTTGGATTTAACCGGTTATTAGTAATATGGTTCCAGTTATTTTTTTACTTATTAATTTGGTTACAGGTCGGTTTTGGATACAGGAATCTGGGTTTTTTTAAACCAACATCCAGTTTTTTTTAGAGTAGTTCTGAAAAACCAGTATTTTTGCACACCCCTAATAAACTTGCAATCATTCAACTTGTAAAAGGCCAGAATATTCCAGATGCAGTTCCATTTCAGTTGCCCAGCAATTAACCAATAGAATTGATATTATCATTATCATATATGAGCTAAGGTCAAACATAAACCAGGATGCAAAACCAAATATAGATTACAAGCTAATGAAATCACAAAGTAATGGTACAATTTACGCACCTGGATCCTTTCCAGCCCTCACCAGAATAAGCGTCAATCAAGTTTTGCTCGTAGCTTATTCGGTTCAAGTAATATCTCAGTTGAGCTCTGATTTTAGAAAATTGATCATTAATTCCCTCTTTTCTTGTCTTTTTCTTCTTCTTCTTCTTCCTCCTTTCTTTTGTCTTCATTTCATCATTATTAACACCAGTAACAGTATTAATCGGTTCAGGATCTTTAGGTTTATCGTCTTTTGTCCTCGACCGCAGAGCTCTGTCGCTGCTTCCTAAAGACCTTAATACATACTTCTTCGATAATTTTGAGTTTTTTTTTGCCCCATGTTTCACTCGCATTTGACCCAAGTTTTTAGACTTTCTTTCTGAACAATCAGAACTATTACTTTTCGCAGCATCTCCAGAAGATTCTGTTTTCACTTGAGCAGGAACAGATTGTTTTTGGTCTTCAACAAGGCCAGTAACTGCATCACTCGTTTCACCAGGTTCGTTTTGAGAACTAATATTTTTCGCAACATCTCCAGAAGGTGGATCCAATAGCTCATTCACAGAATTTGATTTCACTTGAACAGGAACAGGTTGTGGTTGTTCTTCAACAAGGGTAGTTACTGCATCTCTCATTTCTCCAGGCAGTTGAATAACAGAATTCTCGGTCATATTCACCGAAACATGATTTGATTTTTCATCGATAGCAAAATCGGTTACCACAGTACCAAGCACACTTTGTTCTTTGTCTAAACATTCAGAGCCGATCTGAGCTGTTTTTTCAGACATGTCACGTTGTTCAGTTCCTATCTTCTCAGTTGTAAAATCGCTAGGACTTGTTGACTTTCCAGTTGAAAAAATCATTAGTCTGAGGAAACACGCATCACACAACAACTACAAAAAAATTAAAAAATCTGTCAGCATTTATGTTTTAACACTTAACATTAACACATTATATTGGAGTTTGGAAAACAAGTATTGAAATGAATATACTTAGCTAAAAGCACTACAAAAATGTTCATTCTCACAATGTAAAGAACAAAGCTCACCAGGTACAACTAGCTTTATCGGTAACGACAGATTTTGCCTTCTCAAAGTCCACTGCAGATTTACACCAAGCAAGCAAGCTTTGGATTGAATTTAACTAAACAATGAACAAAGAAACAAACAAACAAACAAACAACAAACAACAAAGTAAGCAAAGGATAATTCAGACATGTAACAAGGGTAACAATTCCAAAAACAAATTAACAAATTAGTTAAGTTAAACACAGCTTTCAAGATTCACATATTTTATTGTGCCACAAGTTAATTATAAAGTAGTAAAATTAAGTACCCATCTTGTTTACAACTTGCATGACAACAGCAAGTACACCCCATGACAGAAACATAGAGAAACTGTGAGAAGCACGAACTAAGACGGTTTAAAGAAAACTTAGTAATGATAATTAGATGCAAGAAAAAGAGAGGCAGAAGCAATCTTTGGAACGAAAGAAAAGGTAAATTTGAAAGGGAAAGGGAAAGGGAGTGGTGTGAAAGAAAAGGAAGCTTACGATGTAATTGTGAGTGACATAGTAATCTCCGTCAGGAGAGGAAGATGAAGATGAAGATGAAGATGAAGGAAGGTTCGATCTAACGTGAAACGGTGAGAGAGAAAGAGAGGGATGAGTGGTGTTTGTGTGAATCTTTGTGTTCTCAGCGCCAATGTGAGAAAAAAGCGGTGCTTCGTTTATACATACTCCTCCAAATCTGGGCTACCGTTCTTCTCCTTCTTCATGTTTAGGGCTTGCGATTCACAGAACACACAGATTTCTTATCCACGCCCTCTTCTTTTTTTAACACACTCCCTTTTTTAAACAATAGTCCTTCAAGTATTTTAAGTCAACAGTTTTCTTAATTTTTAATTATTTTTTATGGTCGTATTAAGTATATTATAGACATCTCTCTTGTAAAAGTTTTAAAAAAATTAACAAAAGCTAAATTAAATATGAGTTTTTATGTTTTTGGTGCTTGAAAAATCATATTTTATTTATCTTGTGTTAGTGATTTGTAAAATTTTGTGAGAGTTTTTATAATATTCAAAACATTCTTGCAAAGACTCATTTGAAAATATAAAAGCATATATGAGTTGACTTCAAAATATAAGGACCAAAAATGCTGATAAAAAACATTTGAAAGACCGTTGCTAGTACACAACAGCGTTATGATAGTTATATGTGTTGGCCGATATGATGGTAACACCGATAAGCTAGAGGGTGAGTGAATAGATTATTCTCCTAGTTTTAAAAATTTATCGAAAGTGTGATTTTATGAAACTAGTTTGAAAATGCATGACTATATTGGATCATGCAAACACTTCAATGACAATGGAATAAGCAATAATAATTCAATTAGGAACGAGAAATTCACACTTTAATTATTACTTAATAACAATCAATTAACAATACACAGCATAATCCATAAAACATATAACTATTTCAAAACAAACCTAATCTTAAACATGAAACCACTAATTCAACCAACTACATGACGTTGATATATGTGATGAATTAATTAACAAGTTAATCTCTAATATAAAAGTAGTTTGATTGATGAATCAACAAGCTCTTGATAATGTGTTTGTAAACCGTGTTTTCATCGTGGTTCTATGACCGTCTAGTATGAGGTTTTATGTTCTGAAATCGTTGAACTATTAATTCACTATCAATAGTTTCAAACACATCTCTCTCAATTGTTCACCATTCATCCTCAATGATTACACATTATAGTCTTTACAATCTTCATGTTAAAAAAAGTTGTTCAACAATCGTCGTGGCAACGAGCAAAATAATCGCTATCTTCAAAAATTGATACACTAACAAATAAATAACATATCTTTTTATTTTGACTTAATGCATCCTCCGGTCCCTTAACTTATTTTAATTTCTCAGTTTGGTCCCTTAACTGTTACGTGTTTCGATATGGTCTCATAAATCTTCTACAGTTCACTATTTGGGTCCTTCTCCGTTAGTTGTTAACCTTAAATGTCTAAGGTGAAACAACATTAAAAGTAGTCCACCGTAGATCTTATTAATTTTATGAATTTTGACCATTTGATCTTTCTTTTAAAAAGAGGACCGTTATATCATTCGGATCTATCGTATGTTACAATGAATTATCAACACTTAATTTTAAAAACAACTTATGTTAGTTTAGAAATAAAAAAACATTCTAAATTCATTTTTATTAGTTTAGAAATAAAAAACAATAAAAAAAATCTGAAAATTAATTTTCGAAAATAAAAAAAATTGATTTTTTTTAATTTAAAAATAAAAACATTTAAAAAATATGAAAATTAATTTTCAACAAAAAAATTGAAAAAAGTAAGATTTTTTTTATTATTTTCCAGAATTTATTTTTGGTATAAAAAATAAAAAAACTTTTTTGCTGACCTTTTTTAAAAATTTTGATTTTTTTATTTTGAAAATCAGATTCCTAAATTTCTAAAAATCTTATGAATTTCGAAAAAAAATCCAATTTATTTTTTTTATGATTTTTTCTAATTTTTTAAATTTCAAAACAAATCTGAATGTTTTTTTTTTATTTTTAAAAATTTGGAATTTTTAAAAAATGAATATTTGTATAGTTTAAAATGAGTATTTGTTGTGGTTATTATTGTTGATTTTCGGTTTTGAAAAGGAGAAGGAAAAAAAAAATCAGATATGGTTGGTTCATTGTAGTATACTATGGATCTTAAATCAAACGGTTATAATCAAAAAACTAATTGCGAGGGACAAAATAGATAACGAAAGAAGATATAAGACACCAAATTGAGACACTTTATAATTAAGGGACCAAACTGAGAAACTAAAATAAGTTAAGGGTCCGAGGGATGTATTAAACCTTTTATATGTAAATATCTTTTAAATACTTTTTGAGTGAAAAGGTCTTCCTTACCTTGAATTAGGACACTATCCCTTTGTCTTTAAATTTTATTTTATCAAAAAGTAAAATTATTAATTAATATATCATAAATTTGTGGCAATATAACAAGTCATTCATAATAGCTCAGTGGTTCAAGAATTTAGCTTTTACATGCAGAGCACGAGTTTGATTTCATGGTATGCAGTTGTTTAGGACAAATTCAATATAATCAACAACATTACTAGGACAAATAGTATAAAATGGATTTAAATGTGGGACAGTCCTAACAATAGTTAAAAAAAAAAAAAAAAAACTGATATAAAAGGTTACTGTGAAAGGGTATAGTGTGGTGCAAAAGTAAATATTTAAAGGACTCAAAATAGCAAAAAGGTGAGATAGTAGGTTTAGTTTCTAAAAATCCAAAGGATGCATTTGCCTCCCTCGCATAGGAGTAGCTCCGCTCCTGATTACATGCGCAAACTACCAGTGTATCTAACAAACAATAAATATATCGTTCATCCTTCAACAAAAAAAAATCGTTCATTTCATGTATTAAATACGACTCTTTGAATCGTGCATCTCAATCACGAACAACATGCACAAACCACCAATATGCAAAGAATGCATATCTCATTCATTCTTCATATACCAAATACTTATGATTCTTTAAGTCACGCATCTCATGTGAAAATAAAAATTATATATGTTAAAAATAGAAAGTGGTCGTAAACTTTATCCTTATTAAATTATGTATCATGTATCTATTATATATCAAATAATTATATTGTTTTTTTAAATTATCTCATGCAATTTTGTACCATTCTATTCTATGAATAAGTTATAAATTACATTATTTACCATTTTAAAATTAGACAGATAACATCAACACATTAACCATATATTTGATCTCTCGTATATTTTTAGATATTACTTTGTATTTCATTCATTTTTCTTTCTTCCTTTCTTTTTTTACCTGTGATTCTTGCATAAAAAGTTATCATATCTATTTATGCGTCGATATGAATATCCACAATTTCCATCATTTTGCTAATTAAAAGTATTGTTTAATATATAAACCAGAGCTTGGATAGAACCCATTTACCAAATACAACCAAGGCTCGTATTAGTTTATAAATAAATACGTCTCTCAGGCTAAACATCCCAACTCTAACCCTACTTTTTTCTATCAATTATGTAACATTATAGTAGCTATTTAACAAAACTACACTAAACAAGTTTAAAATAAGTAAAAGCATAATTTTCTTTTTCATTCGTAAATGGAGTCATATGCATTACATTTTTACATATCCTTTTTCTCTATACAACTTTTTTTTTCCAACTAGGGTTGTTACCAAGTGTTCGCAATCCCAGAATAAACTAACTAAAAAAGATTATAGCCCACAAGAAACAAAGTTGTGGTAACTATTTCTATTGTATACATTTTAAGCTTGTTTTTACTGAAAAATCAAAATAAAAAAATGAATCAGACTCGAAATAGAAAAATTAATTTAGCTTAAACTGTAACACAAAAGAAAAACAAATCAAAATCAAAATAACATATACTCATATTCAACAAGAATAAAAGAAAAAAACAAATTCGACTCAAAACTTATGCAAAAGCAAATGCAGGACACACTCACGGAGGAAGTAGGGGATCGATATCCTCAATCTGTTACAGAAAAATGCAAGTAACCTGTATGTCCTTGAAAAACATAACATATATTCGGTTAGATTCACTTTGTAATCTATCACCTACTAAACTTTATTATTCTTTGTTGAATTTTTTGGTGATTTTTGCAATGATTTCTAATTTTGGAATATTTATTGTTTATTTGAGTTTTCTTTTATAATGTGTTGAAAGTTCGTACTGTAATTTTGATGATGCAGAACAACATACATGTAATTCGTGTTACAATATATGAATTCAATGAAATAGTGCAAGTTTTGTAAGTTTTGTTTTTGTTTATTTTACGCTTTGTTTAAATTACTATTACATGTATATGTTTGTGTTTAATGTGTTTTCCCTATGGGTTAACTGATGTGATGTTCTATTTTATTTTTTTTAAGATTTAGGGTTTTAGTTTCGTGATGATGACATAAAGTTGTATACTTGTGACTGTGTAATCTATGAGATCAATGAAAAGTATTGAACTCTATATAATGATTATTTTTGTTGTTGCTGCTGCTGTTTAATGGGAAGAGGATGGAGTTTATTAAACATATTCAACTCAGTGGTTCTTGTATTATTTTCTTCACCCGTGGTTTATGTACTTTTTTTTTAAATTGACAGGTACAACGAGTATAGAAAACTTTACAATCAATGTAAGAGTTGACAGGAGTGAGCAATCATTCCAATGTATATTGTGGATAACTTGTAGAAAAGAAAAACCTTGAAAACGAGCTCCGCAACCGTAAAAACGAGCTCCGCAACCGTGAAAACCGTGTTCTTTGTCTGCGATATCGGTGCAGCTCTCGGGAGCTCCACAGAGAAAACGGTTACAAAGTTGAGCGGGAAACGTTTGAACATCTTTATAGGCATGCTAACTTGGGCTTTGGTTATTTCACGGTTGGGTGAAATCTGAATTGATTAAAAATATTGTTATAAAAAAAATAGTTCCAATAACGATGAGAAAATGGGTTGGCACTTCGGTGCCTTTGGCTTTGGTGTCTTTCGGTGCCTTTGTCTCTATCTCTTTCCTAACCAATAATTCTCTCTCATCAAAATAATTTATTTTAATCATTCCATCATCACTCTCTTTCCTCAAAAATACACTAAAGTCACCAAAGTCACCCAACACAAAGTCACTGAAGTCTCACCCGAGAAAATGCAAAGAAGAAACAAATGCGTTTTTTTTCCTCATGAGGCTTGGTTTGAGTGAGAAAATTTAAGTTAAAAAAACTGTTTTTCCGATGAGGCTCAAACATCTTTCAATCAACAAATTTGGATCGAAAACTTAGATGGTGTTAAACTACTACCATCATT
>Ga0315914_1001097_pt1 | contig 39018 bp, 15 predicted proteins | sample MpolenodulesMG_FD_203920 | JGI IMG/M metagenome (GOLD analysis project Ga0315914, IMG submission 203920) | Medicago polymorpha root nodule microbial communities from Los Angeles, California, United States - elongated nodules | ecosystem: Host-associated > Plants > Roots > Nodule | place: USA...
GTTTTGTGCGATCCTTCAAGGATGCATGAATGTTGAATTAAAATAAATAAACACTATAAGTTGCATAACAAAATTGTGTGTATCTATAAGGTACTGATTCTATTTGATGGAATTATAACAGTAACCTATAATCATCGATACAAGAATATAATTATCACAACAATTAAATAGGCACAACAACAAAAAAAAACAATTTCTAATGATCTTATTCACGTCTATACACAATTACATGATATCCAAGGGAAAAAAAACTATGAATTAGTGAAATATATTATATCAATACCTTTTCAGTGATTAGAGCGTGCTGATAACGTGTTATAAAACTAAAAAAATAGGAACATGAATAAAGTAGAGAGAAGGATAAAGAAAGAGAAAAAAGATGATTATATTATTCTCTTGTGGTATCCAATTAGGTTACATATGAGCTCTATTTATAGAGAAATACAATGACTTGGTGGGCAAGCATAATATAGCCCAATAAGCAAACAATATAACTCAATAACCCAATTGCTATATGGACATCCACTTATAATATTGATAACATATTTAATATATTCTTTGTATTAATCGAGTATTATTTAAGTGTCTAAAGATATTCCTTCCTAAGTTACCAACTACTCTATTAAACTCTTAATTCTTTTTTTACTAAAAAAAAAACTCTTACAATTGAGGCGCAAGAGAAGGGCAGGGCATAAGATAAAAGGGTGGCACCAAACCATAAACCCTTGAGTATATATATGAACACGAATATGCATATAGTTTACCAATCAGACAGATTGTAAATTAGGGTTTAGTGTAAGCAGTGTGCGAGATGGCGACGCCGATTTCTGACTCCGGTACCGTCGTCTTCATCGATACAAACCTTGATACTCACTTGGCTCTCACCGTCTCCGATCACGATACCGTCTCCGACCTCAAAAGTAATCTCTCACTCTCTCTGTTAGTTTTCATTGACGTGTTTTTTTTTTTTGTTGAACTTCGAATAACATTCATGCCTCATATATGTAGAGTTAATTGTGTCTGAACATCATTCATGCTTTCCCAAAATCGGACAAATACAGATTCATGGCATTAAGGTACACACACTACTGCTTCCACTGCTGGTCAAATAATGATTGTTGATGTCTTAATGATTATGTTGTTTTTATTCGTTTTTGTTTCTTTTAGGTTAAGCGTAATGGTCACTTTTATTACTTATCTGATTCAATGGTTGTGAGAAGTGCTTTTATTGGTGTCAACAAAAGCTGGTTTCTTAGTGTTGATGTTTCTGCATTGAAAGATTCTAGACCGAATGAAAAGTTGTTACCTCATGGTTCGCTTCGTCAGGTGGAATCTATTGGCATTGTGAATAATGCTTTAGTTGGTTCTGGTGGTGATAATAATGGGATTATTTTGCCCTGTAATTCCCAGTTGCAATTGTTGGAGAATAAGAAAAATGAGAGGGAAGGAGTTCATGTTGTTAGCCCTTGTGTTTCTGAACATACTGCTAAAGAAGCTGTCGCAAATTTGGAGAATGGTGTCAAAATACTGGGTGATAACAAGACGGCGATTCCATTGCTTGGTTCAAACTCCAAGACAGATGACCGTAGACATTTGAACAATGAAGTTCCAAGTTTACATATGGAATGCGAAGTAGATGGGCTTGATAAAGGAAATAAGGATGATGGTAATGTGGGTGTGGAAGAATCTTTAATGTCTGTGCAGAGTGGTAAGAGAAAACGGAAGAGTAAGAGGAAAAGAGAAGACACTGTGGGAGGTGATAACTCGAAAGAAGAAACCCCTTCCGATCGTTTGCGTGTTGCAGAGCAGAATGAAAAGGATGCTGTGAAAAATTTGAAGATGGTTCCAAGTTTAAATATTGAATGTGAAGTAGATGGACCCGGTGGAGGAAATAAGGATGATCATAATGTGTGTGAAGAACCACCTTCAATATCTGTGCCAAGTGCAAAGAGAAGAAAGAAGAGTACAATGAAAAAAGAAGCCACTGTAGTAGGGGATAAATCAAAAGAAGGAATCCCTTCTGATCACCCATGTGTTTCAGAGCACACTGAAAAAGAAGCTGTGAAAAATTTGGAGGTGGTTCCAAATTTACATGTTGAATGTGAAGCAGATGGATCCAGTGAAAGAAATAAGGATGATCGTAATGTGTGTGAAGAAGTACCTTCAATATCTGTGCCAAGTGCAAAGAGAAAAAGCAAGAGTAAAAAGAATAAGAAAGACACTGTGGGAGGTGATAACTCAAAAGATAACATTGCTGCTGTTGATAATCCTGTCGATTGTCCATCCGAAAGGGCATCCAGTTTCAATGATTTTCAGGTACCTCAATCAAGGAACAAACAGGACGACAAAGAAGAAGTCCCTTTTGACCGCCCATTTGTTTCACATAACACTGAAAAAGAAGCTGTAAGAAATTTGGAGATGGTTCAAAATTCACATATTGAATGTGAGGTAGATGGATCCAATAAAGGCACTAAGGATGACTCTACTGTATGTGAGGAAGGAACTTCTATACCCACACCAAGTGCAAAGAAAAAGAAGAAGAGTAAGAGTAAAAAGAAAAAAGAAGACAGCGTGGGAGGTGATATCTCAAAAGACAACATTGTTTCTGTTGATAATCCTCTCGGCTGTCCATCTGAAAGGGCATCCAGTTTGAACAATTTTCAGGTGTCTCAATCAAAGAATAAAAAAGATGAAAAAGAAGAAATCCTTTTTGATCACCCATGTGTTCCAGAGCACACTGGAAAAGCTGTCACACATTTGGAGATGGTTCCAAATTCACATACTCAGTCTGAGGTAGATGAATCCGATAAAGGCATTAAGGGTGACTCTATTGTATGCGAGAAAGGAACTTCTAAATCCGTACAAAGTGCAAAGAAGAAGCATAAGAGTGTAAAGAAAAAAGAAGACACGGTCCGAGATGATACTTTGAAAGAAAACGACGTATCTGTTGCTGTACCAGTTCAGAAGAGGATTGTTGTCTGTGCCGTCTCTGCAGAGAATGCAGATAAAGAAGTAGTTAAGGCAACTGAAGTTTTAAAGGAGAACAATGAAAGCAACGACAATAACACTGCGAATGACGTTAATGCTGTGACAATGAAGGAGGCCTCAGAACTCAAATCTCCTTTAAAGAAGAAGCCTAAGAAAAGGAAGAGACCTCTGACTGATTCTAAAGAAACTTTGAAGGGAGATACAACATCTCAAAAGGATGAAGCACAAACGGCTGATGGAGCTCACGAGGAAAGGAAAGAATCAGAAGGTGATATTACTCAGTAAATGGGTGAAAATAGAAAATACTTTCCTATTAATTTTTGTGTTAAAATTAATTTGATAAACTACTCTGAAAAGGGGTGAAAATAGAAAATACCTTCCTATTAATTTTATTGTGTTAAAATTAATTTCATAAATTTTAGAGTAGTGTACTTTTAGATCTATCACAATTTTATTTGTTTTGCGGGCAGATATCATCATTAACAAAACAAATCTTGACAAAATGGAGATCGGAGCGGTTGCATTCAGAGAAAGCATACAGTCTACAACAAAAGAAACAGGAAATAATAATGAACAAGGTGATATTGAAATGGAAGTACAACCTTCTGATGTGAATGAGCCCAAGGATCTGCTGGAGGATAACGAGAATGTTCTCGGTAGTCATTGTCATGAAAGTGAAGTTGGTCAAATCGAGGGAGCTAGGGAAGGAGAAGTATCACCACAAAATGATGACGTGAATAGAATGAAGGAACCTGTAACATCGGCAAAGGAACAAAAGGGGGTAAAAAAAGGTAAGAATAAAGGTGGAGGACATACACTTAGAGTAGATACTGGTCTTGTGGATGCTTCTCAGAGTGAAACTGTTGTTGCGAAGTCTCTTAAAGAAACCGTTTGTGATCCTCCGGAAAATGCTGCGACACAGGGAAGTCTTCTAAATCAAACTGAAGAGGAAGGGATGGTAATGCTGCAGGAGGAAAGACAAGGGACTGTTCTTTCTGTGACTGATAAGGGAGGTGATTTTAGCGCGGAAAATGCTGATTCCTTGGAGCAAACTAAAACAAAATCTAATGCTGAAAATGTGGATGAACTTGTAAGTAAGAGACTGAAAAAGAAACCAAACAACAAACAATCTTCTACCTCAAAGAGCACATCAGATATGCTAACAAATGGTCATGCTTTTGATAGTAAGAAAGAGCGTGATGTACACAGGATTGATAAGGCACCAAATGCACCCAAGACTCGACAAGTTACAAATTTTTCTAGTCCGTCTAACAGTGCCATGTCCTCAATTGTCGAAAATCGAAAATCTCGTGACAATGCTTCTGGGAAAAGCATGGATTTGGAAAAACAAAGGGAACACATTCCTATTTCAAATGCAAAGCTTGAAGGTTACAACAAAATGGTTCAAAATAAAGCAAGAAAAGCTTCTGGAAATAATGTCATGAAAGCTGTGAGTAAATCACAGCAGAAGAAGAGCTTGATAGAGGGAGCAATTTTCAAGGATGATAGTAGCAGTTCCTCTGATGATGAAGGTCAAGAGAAGGTTGATAATTCTGATGCCAGCACTAGAACTCCATCTGACAATTCACACGCATCCTATTCAGACGGGTATGACAGTCCAGGTGTCGATTCACGACAAAATGGTAAGTGAAATTTACTTTGATTGTGAGTTTACCTTCATTAATGTATCTGTTGATATAGTGGATGCAAATATTCTTTGGGTGGATTGAGAGTTTCTGACTGTGATATGAGTTTTTTTTTTCCGAACAAGACTGTGTTATGAGTTAGCTTTTCCTTTTCACCCCATTCATTGAGATCTGATCTTTGGTAATTTTGTTATTCGCTGTTAGTCCTAAATCCTAATACCTTGTGTTTGAAGAGCTGCAAGCAAGTACATAAATCACTTATTAAGGTTTAAAATATTAAAATTAAAGGCAGGCACTCAAGAAACATGGTAATTTTTCTGATACTACTTGGGCCACTATTTTCTTATCTACTGGACTTGCTCAGAAAACTTTTGGTAGTCTTTAAGATTTGTTCTTGATGTTGTTGTTGATGACTAGCTTGCATTAAAGATTTTTATCATTGTATATCTTATTTCACAATATCTTGCTTCTTCATAAAAATGGTGATGTCACACTTTGGCACTAATTTTTTTCCCTCTCTTTTTGGATCAAACTGGATCAGGTTCTTATGATGGGAAAAGATTGGAAAATGATGAAAGAAGTCCCTTCAAAGCAAGGTAAGTTAATAACTCGTATTTCTGCTATTACTTTGCAGAGTGAGCATATTGTATATCTGCATGTTTTAAAGCAATAAATTGCTTCTAATGTGTGTCTTTCTGCTTCCATACTCAGTTTCATTTTTCATCCTTCTAAAATTCATTACATATATGAGCATTTGCATATGAACAAAATTTAAGACACTTTTTTAAAATTGATTATACAAGGACTTTGACTCAAATCTGAAGTCATGAACTTATATCTGACCTGTTAATTTTTAATTTTTTTTACTTATTAACATAGCTACACCTACCGTTATTATGGTCGTTGGTTCTATTTCTGTTCGTTATCGACATTTATAGACGCCTAAAGAAATAAGAGCTGATAAGCAAAAGGGGATCTTTAAGGATTATTTTCTGTCACTTTATTGCATAAATTTATTATGCAATAAGTGGTGGTGAGTTGGGACTCTTATACTAAGCACCGAGCACTGAAAAATAGGCATAATGAAGGTGTGCCCGAACAGGGAAACAACCCAAAACTCCAATGAAATGTTAAGGTTCTGTACCTAATCTCTTAGATTGGGTGTTCTACCTAAGAAGAAAAAGTGACCAACTGTTGGTTCTGATAATTTTCCAAATGCTCTGTTAGTTCTGATTAGTATCCAAACACTCTTGAAACCCTCCCTTAAAAGCTAGTTATCAAGAGAGAATAATCATCCGTCAAAAAAAAAGAAGAAGAGAGAATAAACAAGCAACTTAAATAACTGTTGGTTCTGATAATTTTCCAAATGCTCTGTTAGTTCTGATTAGTATCCAAACACTCGGGAAACCCTCCTTTAAAAGCTAGTTATCAAGACCGTCAAAAAAAAAGAAGAGAGAGAATAAACAAGCAACTTAAATAATCCTCCTAACATTTACAACATAATTTATAATTTGTTATTACAGACTAACGTTGATAAATTCTATCAATTGGTATCCTCAAGTTAAGTAAAAATAACCAGTCCTAATAACCAATTATATGAAAACAGTTGTACAAGTGATGGGAAATATATCCATCTACACTCTACAAATAATAGGAAATAATGGAATTTATCTCTATAGTACAACATCTTTTAGATGGATGGTTTATTTTATAACCAATTGAGTCGTTCACATCCGCTGATCATTATGTGAGAGATGTAAACTAGTCACATTATGCTCGTAGTTATAGCTTGGGCCTGCTATCACCAATTATCTGTATCTATAATATGGGTAAAGATCCTCTCCACTTGCAACTTTTTCCATTTGTTGGTTCTATTGCTATTTGCATCCGTAGGATGAAAGATTTAAATTTTTATTGTAAGAGTAATTAATCAATTTTTTGAATGTATAAATGCTTTTGTCTGCTTGGGACATGCTTGTTGTTGCTTATTTCTTAAGAACTATACATCATTGTAGATAATGGATGTTTTTGTGGGCGTCTTTTTGTTTTACTTTTCATTATTCATGTGCTATGCACTACATTTTTGAATTTGCAATAGCTGAATTTTGAATCATTCTTTGTCCAGTTTGTTAGGCACAACAAAAATGTCGATTGATGATGTTGTTAGAAGGTCAGCAAGGTATAAGCAAGCCAGAATGACAACCTCTCAATTGGATGATACTGTAGTTCCAGAGAGCGAGGGCCTTGATCTATAATCACAAGCTTCAGCGTTGTGATATTTTTGTTCTCTGTAGTTGTAATACTTTTGCTTCTTTTTACCTTCATCCCAAACAGTGCTGATTTTCTTTTAAGCTTGTTTACAGATCATGCGGTGATTTATGTCATGAGTCAAGTTTATTAATTATACCATCGTGGTCTAATAAATGGTCTATTATTATTGAGTAGTGATATATGTACAACCATTTGTGACAACTTTCATTTTCTCTCTTCTCATTGGTCTAAAACAATAGAGAGAGAAAAAGGAAGAGAGAATAAGAATATAATGTGAGTATGAGAGAGAAAGTTGTCAAAAAGTTGTAAGAAAATGGTTGTACAAATATCATTTCTCGTTATTATTACCATAGAGATATAAACAATACATCAGTCAAGTTTTTTTGTAGAAATTTTAAAGTCAATGTCAAACGATTCAACGTTCTTACCTGCTGAGGTACTCTGCAATTTATATACTGCATTGATAGATTTTAGAATGATATATGTTTTCTCAAGCAAGATTTTTTTTTTCTCAAACAAGAAACCACTTTACAAATCAATTATGTTTGCGATGATTTGAACTGAACATCATGCAGACACTCAAGTATTCACGTTTCAGATGATATAGTATAAAAAACAAACGAAAATGAACATAAATGTCCTGAGAATGCTCAAGGAATACAATGTAACTTGATTGCACAGAAGTCAATGTGTATTTGATTAACATTGATGAAAATTTAGTCTGAATTAATCGTTTAAAAAAAAATGATTTTAATTAAATTTGAGTAAAATTAAAAGTAATTTTTTGTTTGGATACATTTTTAAATGAGTTGTGAATGAATCAATTTGAGAGTTGTATTAATTTCTCATCGAGAAAGTTTCAAATTAGGATACAATTGTTTTCACTCAAACATGTGTCAAAAATTAATCTTGTGATTTAAAATTCACTTTTATTCCCACAATGAATCTAAACATGCTATGATAACTGTTATGTGTCTATTCAGCAAATTTGTTGAAGGTGCTTTTGCTAGAGATTGCATGTTTAAAATTGTAAAAGCAAAAAATGAGCAACAAAAGTAAGGCAAATAAGAAAATAGAATGGATGCTAAGTAGAAAACCATGTTTGATATATAATACATGATAGAGAGAGCATTAGATACAAGTTACAAACAAGTGTTACAACAAAACATTGCACAAAAATCTCCCCTAGTTTAATCTGATCTCATCCTGTTGATCTGGTTGAGAGCAGGCTGCAAAATATTGTACAGCACCCAAAGGATAGCTGGTGCAACAACAAACAGCAGAAGTGTTCCCCTGTTGTCACTTCCAGCAGCATCAGCAATCATACCAATCTCACTCGCAGATGCTTCTGACACCATACCTGAAGCTGCAAGTCCACCAAGTCCAAGTCCAAGCCCAACAATCACACCCTTTGCGTTACGCATACGGTTGATTTGGTTCAAAGCTGGCTGCAATATGTTGAACAAAACCCAACCTATAGCTGGTGCAACAACAAACAGCAGAAGTGTTCCTCTGTTATCACCTTCTGCTATTTCTGCTATTTGTTGAGCTGCGAAAGCCGCGTCGGAGGTTGCAAGGGATGAAAATATTGCTCCTGCAATTGCAAGTGAAGGTGTCACAAAGTTGGTGTTCTTGGTTGAGACAAGACCCTTTGGTAGGTTCTGCATGGTGGTGGTTTTGCATGTTGATGTTAGCTTAGTAGTGGTGCTAAGATTTTGCAACTTTGGTAGGCCTGTGTTTAGGCACTTTGTGTTGATCATCATTGCCATTGTTGCTGCCATTGATGAATATGTTGAGATTGGCACTGATAATTCTAAGAGTAGGAGTTAATTTGGTCGTTGCTATTGAAGAATGAAGACTATAGTTTGGAATATAGATGGGAAAGCCACGTAGGAGAAATGAGAACCAATAGTATTGTGATTTCTAGATTCTTTTCTTATCTAAATAGACTCATGGGGTGAGATTTCCACCTCCTATTTTTTGGTTTCTTATCACTTCACTTTATATACAAAAATTAAATTCAATAATAAATTATTATTATCTTATTTTGTCTGCTGTGAGAACTTGAGGATCAGCTACATGTTTTTTTTCTGGTCGAAAAATGCAACATGTTCTTTTCAACAAAATTTTCAAAAAAATTGCTTCTCTGACATTAAAAATTTCATATTGACACATGTAAATGACCTAAATGCACCCACCGGTAGTTAACCGCCATTGCTTTTTTTTTCCCAAAACCAGAAAACCCGTACATCCTATTCACTCATCACCTAACCTCACCATTACCTAAACTAAAAAAATCCTCATTTCAAAAATATTTTGTCAAAATCTTGGTTCCAAATCATTGTTGATCGATTGCTAGGACGTTTCTACACAATATGCATCAAAGAACAGGTATTGCAAGTTTTAACTCGTTTACATTTGATTGGTTTTGCTGTTTTTTTTTGTACTGTCACGAACTTGAACGGCAGTTAACTACCGCTGGGAAGTCAGTGGTTGTTAACTGCCGCTAGACACTTTGAAAATTTTGCAAATGGCAGTGCTACTGCCTAATTTTTTTTTCTTTTTTTTGTTTGTTTATGTTATTATATGATATTATATACATGTTTATTAATTAGTTTTGCAATTATATGTTGTTTATTTATAGATATGGTTGAGAATGCAGATGATGATTTAGGTGATCGAAAACCTAGTGTTGTCGATTCCATTAAGGTTGAAGCTCCCATTAAGGTCGAAGCTTCCGTGAAGGTTGAAGCTTCCGCTAAAGTTGAGGCTTCATGTGTCAATTCTGATGTGTGGAAACTTCGTGACAACGAAGTGGACACGACTCATTTCTTTTCGACATGGAAAGATAGAGATGAATTGCTCAGTTGGGTCCGTCAACAAGCAAATAGGGCTGGATTTACGGTTATCATTAGAAGATCTTGTGAAGGTAGAAATGCTATGTTGGAGTTGGTTTGTGAACGAAGCGGCGAACACAAAGTACCAAATAGAAAAGTGAAGCATGAAGCAACGAGATCAAGAAAATGTGGGTGTTTATGTTCAAGGTGCATGGATATGTCTTCATGGAAGACAATGCTTGGAAATTGGCTATTCTTAATGGCGTTCACAACCATGAGATGGTGTCGTATGTAGCAGGGCACCTTCTTGCCGGAAGATTAATAGAGATGACTACCCTTGATACAATAGGCCAGTGGTAGAGATGACAACCCTTATTGCATCTTGTTACAATAGGCCGGTGGTAGAGATGACTACCCTTGATATTGGAGTCTCCAAGACTTTTTTTCCACTTAAAGGTCGACCTCCAGTTAACCCGAAAAGCAACATGATTTGCCTTGGTTTAATCCAAATCATTTTGTCATTCTTTCGTTGAAAGATGCTTGCCCACTACCTCCATCATCCACGGAGTGGAAGCCACACAAGAGCGAAGAGGCGGCAATATGGGAAGATGAATTCTTGGATCAACACGATCGTTTCTGAACACTCATGGAGATTGGGCTATGAGAGAAACTGGTTCCACCAAAAAACCAACAAATCAAGACAATCCTATTTTGTTGAATGACACTCCGGTTAAAGCAAACGAAGAATTTGAAGATGTTGTGGAACATTTAGAAGATTTAATTTCATTAGGTGAAATATGATACTTTTTGGTCGGTGTTCATCCGTTTTTTGGTGATATGCGCCAACGTATTTTTTGGGATATATAATGTAATGACCAATTTTTTTTGGATAATATGTAACTAACCTTTAATGAATTATATATATCAATATATTTGAGTTTTGTATTTATTAGAAATTAATGTACTTTACGTGTAATGTGTTGCATATTGTGGACAATTTGACGAATTTCAAACAATTGCGAAAGTTAACGCATTATCGGTTTTGTGTAATCTTACCGAATAATTGATAACTTATGAAATGTTGATGTTTGTGATTGCCAGATGTTGTTGTTTCGGTTTGAGTTCATGCGGAATTGCCGTTTGAAATTACAGGTAAAAACAGGCCAAAATGGCTGGAAAAACCATTGCAGACTGCACTGGTTCTGTTTACTGGTGTGAACGGCAGTTAACTGCCGCTGGTGCCACCGGCAGTTAACTGCTGCCAGTTCCTTGAGCGGCAGTAAACAGCCGTTGGAGACTTTTAGGTAAATTACTTGTGTCATTGTGAACTTTTGTATGTCAAAAAAACAATTTTCAATTTGCAATATTGGGTACTTAGTGCCTAGTGCTAGAGTCCATGGATGAAGTTGGGCCTAGCCTGGTCATTGCTCACCTTATAGAAAAATTACTTTTATGGCCCCCCAGTGTTTCCAGACCCCCCAAAAAGGTTCGGTAGGTAACTCTTGAATTACTTTTTTGTTTTGTTCTTTGTTTTGTTTTGAATTTTAACACATTCAATAGATAACCTCCAAGAAAAGCAGTTCTCTCCTTGCAGTTGCAACTATGAAACAAGGCTCAAATCATTGACAAACTCAACCCAAAATTTGAAAAATCATACAAAAACCTAAATTACTCTCCATCTTAATAAATACAAAGCAACTTTTAGAAATCATTTTCAAACAATATTTTGATTACTTCTATCAATTTCAAAATTCAAGTTTGCCAAATAGAAATAGGTTTGGCAAAGTTAAATTTGAGTATGTAACGTTCTATTTTTAATTAAAAAATTGTTTCGCAAGTTTAAATTTTGAATTTGTAGAAACTCATTTTTATGCTGATAAGCTAGAAATTCAATTTTCTTAGAATAAAATCAATTTTGACAAAGTTAACTTTGAGTTTTTTCATAATAACACATTTTTAAAAAACATAAAATAAAAAAACTGTTGCGGCAAACTAAAATTTTGAACTTGCCGCAAACATTTATATTCTTCCATCAAACTTATGACTGAAGTTAGCTAAAATAGAAATAGATTATAATAAAGTTGAATTTGAATTTATCGAAATAGTAGTTTTTAGAAAATAAAAATAAAAAAACATTTCTTTGAATCATCTGAAAATAAATGTGCTTTGACAATTTCATGAGGGACGAACGAGTTCTTTAGAAATTTTGATCAAATTTTGTTTTCTTAAGAATGTCAAGGACAAGCATAAGATTTAAGGAATTTGTGGAAAACACATACGATATACGCTTCATCAAAAGAGATCCAAGTTGTAATAATTAATCAATTTGTAGCTTTAGCTTACTTATCTTCCAAGTTTCTCTTGCAATAATGAATAAAATGAAAATTCATACCATTTGCTGGAAGATAAATGTTATGCGGACATCAATTCAACGAGCCTAAATTAATTAATAAATTGAAGTAAAATAAAAACTAATCAATTTGTAGCTAAGCTTTACTTATCTTTTGACAAAATATATATAAGTTCGTAGATCTATATCTCCTAGAACAATGAATGAAAACAGAAACCCATACTATTTGTTGGAAGAAATGTTATGTGGACATCAAAACTAAACTAACTAGCTTGTCTTCGTTCTCCATGAAGTGTTAGCCTAATAGTAAGAGTTTGACATCAAACCGTAAGATACAAAATATAAATATCATCTCAAACAATCATAAAATATTATGAGTGTCATATTTATTAATAGTAATTTCCCCTTTCTCAATTTATACTCTCCTTTAAACCAAGGACGACACACTCAACATCTTCATCATTTCGTTACATTTCTCAATCTTCAAGGGTTTTGTCGTAATTTACATTTCAATTATGCAGTATGTTAAATTGATTCTTCGTTTTCTTACTTGACGAGGAAGAAAATGTAATTTGACCTCTATATACTTGCTCCTTCTAAGAGCTATAATCTTTTAGCTAAGTTGATGGTTGATTTGTCGTCAATCTTGAACTTCATTGCTTCTTCATTTCCAATTCCAATCTCACACAAGAAAGACTGCAATCAAACTCATTGGCATAGTGCATGAAAAGAAAATATACATTACGCTTCACACAATGACAATTCCACAAGTGTTTGCATATCTGAGTCCAAAGAAATTGGTGTTTCAAATAGCTTAAATACACATCTCATGGTGCTCATCCTTTCTACATTGTGACCACACTAATGAGTCTGAAAACCAACTAACTCACCATCTCTATGGCTTTAAGAATTAGAAAACAATATCATAATTAATTGGTCATTGCAAGTACTATAAGATTATCTTGTCTGCCATCATGTGACAATGCTTAGGTTGTTGCACAAGTCTGCTCACCATTCCTACACTGAAAAATACATCATGCCTAACATTACACACATATCTAAGAGAACCAATTAGTAGTTTGTATATAGTGATGTCTATTCCGCCCTTTAATCATTCTTATTCAGGTTAATGTTGCAATTCAACATGTTAAACCTCTTCAGTACATATATTATATTACATACTTATTTTGATCAAGCATGATTCCCTTCCTTATTTCCACTAACTCAAGGTCAAAGAAGTGCCACAAATGTTCTGCAATTTGAATGTTAACTCTCCGAGTTTACCAAGTTTACGTTTTTAGATATCAAAATCGTGTTAACTCTGAGGTAAATTCAGTTTCTGGTAAAATCATAAGGTTTGACGAGTTTGACTGAGTTAGCACCCGGTAAACTCGTGTACACTCGATCGAGTTTACCGAGTTTTACGAGTTTACATCTAAAAAAAATTGACATTTTTTTTGGGTCCATTTTTTTTTTTCAAAACCCAATTTCTTTTCTACAAGCCCAAAGACTGAAACGTTTAATGAATAATTATTTTTACAGTAACACGTTGTTCCTGAAATCAAACATTTCTTTTTGTTTCTTCTCTGAGTTCTCAAACCATGAACATGGGAGCACATACCAGTTATGGTTGCGATTCCGGCGGTGTAAATTTAGATTTCGACGTCGGTGATTGCGACGCCGGTTAGGGTTTCGGTGGTGGTGTTTGTTGACCTTTTGAAGAAATTAACTAGTTTATTTTTTAGATATTTTTATTAACAACTTTAGGAACTTGTGAAACATGCTTTTTTGGATGGTTTTATGAATGACTTAAACTTAGAGACTTATGAAACTTATGATTTTGTGCGTTAACTTTTGTATTTTGATGCTAAGTTGAACATAATGTTTTATTATGGTAGTTTGATATAATTTGTCTTTGTAATTAAGTTATATTTTGCACTACTGACCTATTTACAATATTATATTAGGTGAATTCTAGGGTGAGGGCCCTATTAAATCCCTCACCGGTGGACCATTATTTAAAACCATTAGATTAATCAAATTCATACATCTTATTATACACTCTCTACACTGGATCATAAATATCCTTTCTCCAAGCTCTAAAACACCAGCAAAACCTTCAATCTAAAAAAACCTTGCCAAAATATCTTTCTTTTGGCGACCAACGAAAGTTTCCGCGTTGTCGTCAATGGTGAAAAATTTCATGTTGTTCGACAGAAAGCATGAGAAAATGGATAGTGGAGAGATTTGATACACTTCGTTTGCTTTAAAAAAATCATTTAAAATTAACATTTGTTTATTTGCCTAGTACTATTAGAACTGTTTTGCACACTCTGTGCCATGAAATTGCGTACAAAATGGATGTTTGAGGGAATTTCTATTCAAGATTCCACTTGTGATAATAGATCCTTTTGCCCATAACAATTAAGATGGTTGAGAATTATATAGTTTTTTTTAGGTTTAATCTGGCTTTAACAATCAATTGAACAATTTTGATTAACGGATATTGAATTGAATGTATGTGAATAGCGAGGGTCTTTGATTGCAGTTGTGGCTGGTCGATGGGTGCAGTAGCAGCGAAAAGATGATTGTTGGTGAAAGGGAGAAGATAATTGTAATCAAGTGTAGAAAGTGTACAATAAGGTGTATGGATTTGATTAATCCAATTGTTCTTAGTAATGGTCCACCGGTGAGGGACTTGATAGGGCCCTCACCTTAGAATCCACCATCATTTAGGTTGTTTAAACACTTTTTTTTAATAGACGGACTTTTTTTTAATTCATTAATTTATTTGACGCATATATAAAAACATAAATTTGAAATTCTATAATTTAATCAATTTTTGTGTTGCTTAAAACTATATAATTTTTTTAGTTTTCGTATTTTAAGTTTTATTCACAAGTATATGCATTGGATAAACATTTGAGATGTTAGTGAGTTTAGTCTTGTACTAATGTTGATTTGAATATACTTTTGACAATACAACATGGTTGGTTTTTTGTTTTTCTTTTTTATTTAAAAAAAGTCAATATCTGACCTAATGATAGACTAATCTAAAGGGTCAAATTTCATCATTTATTTGCGAGGATCGCTTAAAAGAAATAGTGTTAAATCTTAAGAGATTTTTGCCACACATTTACTTTTGTTTTTTTCCTTCCCAAAATTTATTTTTAAAAATTAATAAAAGTTAAAATGCAACCAATATATTACTATATTATGCAATCAACATAGATTGGATAGCTCAACTATTTCGAAGTAAACGGTAGCAAAATTGATGGTACTTGATTCAAATCAAAACATCCCAGACTAGGGACGAAATTTTAAATATTAATTTAACACTTTGTTACAAAATATAAACTTTGTCAAAAAAAAAAAAACAAAAAGTAAGTTAACACAAATTTTATGTATATAATTCAAAATTTGTTTAAAAAACATCAAATTTTTTTTACTCCCTTTTGTTTATAATTTGTAACTCAGGAGTAATTATTAACATTTTCAAAAGGTATGTTATTTAAACAATTGTTTGGTTGACAACACAATCATACTTACTTCAAAAAAAAAAATTATGCAATCGACCATCGATCGAAGTTTTTACATTGAGCGTGCTTGTTTAACCCACTCAAATTGCATCATAAGACAACGACAAGAGAAAGGGCAAAATCATGTTTGTTCGAAGAATTGTCGCTGCCGTTGCTGCTGCATCTCCTCGATCAAAAAGGATCTTCAGCACATCTTCTTCTGTTACCCATGACTATCAAACTTCAATCCAAGAACTCAATAAGGTAAATTCCTTCTTTTCTTTTATGTTTAGGGCAAAATACTCATATACAAATTACAATTAACAAGACTTAATATTAGTTATTGACTCGGCTCCTGTTTACTTAAAACCATTATCAATAAGTTGTTATTTCTATGCAAAATATAAACTGAAAATTAGTTATAACCTGTCACGAGGTTTCACAACACAACACAAACACCTACAGTTAATGCTGTTAATGAGAAAAACATACTTCCACCAATGTTTTCAACTGTGGATCGCCGGAAATAGTGCTAAATAGCGTATTGCAGAACAATAGCGGTTTGTTCAAAGTTCTTAGAACTGTGTCATAGATTTTTGCGTTTTTCTCATACATTCTTTGAACGAGTTCCTAATATTTGCCTTTTAAGTTCTTTGAACTGTTTTGCCTCCAAGATGGCCCAATTCCCAAACGAAACCTTTCAACACAATCTCCTTGATCACATCACTTTGTTAACAATTTTTTTCTTCTTGTTAGTTTGTGTAAATTTGAGTAAGATTATACTATTTTCTTTTGAGTAGCATTAGTATTAGGTGCTGTCATTTTTTGAGCATCTCCAATACCTTTGCCATCATGTGCTTCATCAACAACTTGATTTAGTATGCATCTTGACATCTGTGCAAATACTAATTTCAGATTGTACATCTATTAATTTTAAATACAACAAAGCAAAAAGAAGAAATAAAAGGGAACTTAGTGGGTGGAATAAAGCAAAGAATCAGCACTAACTGTTTCAAAAATGAAGGATGTCACGATTTATTGTGTTTGGATCAAACAATTTGTGTTTTAACAGAGCGCATTCAGTGGGTGATGTTTATCACGTTGAAAATTAAGCAGGGGATGGTTGTGTTTGGTTAAAAAATGGAGAGGGTGTGAGTGACAGTTTAACAAACCTCAAGGGAGGAGAGTGTAATTTGTGGAAAGATAAAATGAAGTTATATTGTTTTTATATATGCTATTAGTTGATCTGTGATTTCATTTTCTTCGGGTTTTTTTTTTGTGTCATCTTCATTTAACCATGTCTAGTCTCAACCGAAACCTCATTTATTCTTCTTATATATAAAACTTGTTTTTTTCATAAGTTATTCCAGAGAGCTTATAACAGTAAGCTGAAAACTACTTATGAAAATGTCATAAGGTGTTTCCATAAGCTCTCCACAACAGTCTCACTAGTGCTTATACCATAAACTCAAATAACTTAATCCCAACAATCCCTTAATAATACTACTCTAGCACAATGCAAATAGATTGAATCCACTTACTAGATCTTCTTGCCCTAGCATATCTATCATAAATCCATTCACATGCCTAGGTGGTTCACACATAAATTTACTATGTTAGTAATATTGCATTAAGCAGGGGGTGAAGTGATTAATATCTTGCCAAATTTATGTGTGATTTCTATTCTGTTGTTCGCTGTCTACTTTGCATCAAGAAATTTTAGTAGAATAACTATAATCCATGCTAAATTGCTTATTCCGTCTCAGGAAATGGAATCTGTATTTGGGGAGTTTCCGCCAGATGGACTACCTAGCTCTGTAAGCAATAGTCCTGCGAATGATGAACCTCATTTATCATCTCGAAACATAGGTGAAAGTTCTTTTAAATTGACTCATACTGGAAATTCAGGGGAAGCTCAAATGGTAGATGTGTCTCCAAAAGAAAGTAGCAAGAGAACTGCTACTGCTGTTTGCAAAGTAAATCTTGGAAAGAAGGTGTTTGATTTGGTATTAGCCAATCAAATGGAAAAAGGAGATGTGCTCACAGTGGCGATAATTGCTGGCATAACTGCAGCAAAGCAAACTAGTAACCTGATTCCATTGTGCCATAACATAGGTCTAACGCACGTGCAAGTGAACATGAAATTGAATCACGAGGACTTCAGTGTAACAATAGAAGGGGAAGCTGCTTCAATGGGAAAAACTGGGGTTGAGATGGAAGCAATGACAGCAGTGTCTATTGCTGGTTTAACAGTGTATGATATGTGCAAAGCTGCTTCAAAAGGTATATCAATTACAGATATTAGACTTAAGCATAAATCTGGTGGAAAAAGTGGGGATTACTCCTGGAAACAATAATGGTTTTGAATCGTTCCTTCCAATTTCTAAGAACACACTGTGAATGCTTTTTCTCCTCATACAGTCTTTGAACATGGGTGCATCAATATTTGGGCTAGCTTTGATGAAGCATATTTTGATAGCTGACATTTTACTTGTCCTACAATACTTTGTTAAATTAATTTTAGGTAAATTATGGTTGCATTTTGATTGTCTCATATTACATTGCTACCTAGTTTTAACTCAGCTTTTTACCTTCAGAAGAATTTCTGTAGTAGAATAAGTAAGACCAACTGTTCTTAAATAAATCAAGGAGAATGCTAACCATTGCCCTTGGGACATTGGATAAGGGGATAAAAATAGAAATATAGTATTGGAAAATGGTGAAAAATGATAAATTTAACTTTTTAAAAATCAAAATGTTGTTGAAACCAATGCAAACATGCTACTTTTGGCTTCCTTAACCATTGCCCTAAAGGCAATGGTTAGCAAGACCCACGCAATGGTTAGCAAGACCCATAAATCAATGATCAATATTACCTCTACATACATAACAAACTATGGATTTTCTTATTAATAATTGAGACGTGTTAGTCTTAGTTTTCTTTCTTATATTAAGGACACTGAAATGCTTTTCAAAATGAATTAAATGTGACTGGAGTGATAACACTTGGTCATTGTAATAAACGAGAACATGTTTTTGGATGAACCAATTCAAAGCACTCCAAAATTCCCAAACATAACCCTAGAGGATATGATAACACATGGAAAGTCAAAGCTATAAACTTGCAAATCCAAAAATTTCATCATTCAATTCAATTTAGTAATGGTCCAGGAAGGCAGGAACATATGAACTCGTGTAAAATGAGAAAATAATGTCGCGCTAGGAGTTGTAATTGAGATGCAATTGACTTGAATGAGTTATTTTGAACGCGTTGGAGAGCTAGCTTTGTAGTTTGACTTTTATTTTCTTGACTACAAGGTCAGACAGGGCAAACATAGTAGGCAATATTGAAAAGAATAGAAAAAGTGTTGAATTCTTTAAAAAAAAAAAAGTGTTGAATAATTGTTACCGTAAAATAAAAAAGTGTAGAATAATTTAATTTTTGATTCTAGGCAAACATCACCTTTTGTTGTATGGTATCATCCAGTTTAAAATACACCCTCCTCTAGTCTCGAATGCAAGGACAACAAATTCTTATTTTCTTAAATATAAAGCAAAATTATTATATTTAATGTCATTATTCTAACTTTAAGTTTAATTACATACTCTATAACTATGAATGATACTATCATCTCGGCTGCAAACTTTCATGGTCTTATACAATTGAGTTATATTTATGGGAGTAGTAATGTTGAAGTTTGAATTCATTGCTATCTTTCATTTGATTTTTTAATTTTTTTTAAGAAACTAAATTAGTCCACCCAAATTGACTCCAGAAGGGTTCAAACCTGAGACTATGAGAACACTTCCAAATCCCAAGACAATACCTGATTTTTTTAAATTCCTATTTTGATTTTTCTTGAATTTAATTTGAGATGTATTCATTGGTCCCTTTTAAGTTTTATCTTTCACTTAAGCTCTTCTATTTGTAATTTTATAATTCTTTACCTAATTGAATAGTTTAATTTAACCTAATTTTAAATTTGAGTAATTTTTTTTTGGTTGGTAGACGAAACGACAAAGTCATTATAAACTCACACGCATAAGTGAAAGTGACGGGGTTCGAACTCTGATCATAACGTCTGGCCTAACAATTTCGGCATTTTTGCAAGTTGAGTTAGGACTTCTGGACAAATTTGAGTAATTTTATTTAGGGGGAATTTGACTGTGAATTTGTTTGTTTTTCTTGCGGGGTTAAAATCGTCTTTCCAACGGGTTTTGGTTTGTTATCTTTTCCACTCCTCCCCCAATTTATCGGAACCGCACACTGGTCGGTAGACTTCACTTTTGTCACGTTGGACGGTTGAAATCACACGTGGCATATACTAATTGGACCTTTTTAATTTGTGGCCCATTATTTAGCACAAAAAATATATATACACCGAATAATATTATTATCATCGTCATCATCATCTCTAAATTCTCGCTTTTTTTACGTTAAAAAAATCTTCAATTACCCTTTGTTTCTGGGTGGGTGTGAAGCAGGCTTCGTTTGTTCCAAAACGACGACGTTGTCGTTGTCAAAAACGACGACGTTGTCGTGTCCTTGACGTTGACAACCTAACAAGTAGTTCCTTCAATTTCAAATATTCATATTCATATTCCAAATCCAAGGTACTAATCTAACACAACAGAATAATCTCTCGCATAAAACAGAATATCCCTTTTTCTATATCTCATTATTCTTTCTTTCTTTCTTTCGCGTTTTCTTTACGTGTTTTTTTCCTTATTAATTCCAATTTAATTCTGATATTACTACCCTCACCAACCCTTCAATTTTTATTATTCATCCAAAGCATTCAACTTTTCAATCAATTTTGTTTTTTCATTCTGGGTCTTGCCAATTTCATTCTGAAGATAACGAACGTGTTTTTTTGCTAGTATAGAAAATTTCTGCAATGAGTTCCTTCTCTGGAGCAATTCAGAGACCCCTTATGGCTGCTGCCGCCGTTGCCGCCGCGTCTTTCTCTACTGATACAATTCCATTCGTTGGATCATCTCGTGATTGTTCTACCTCTAATTCCGAACATTATCCAACTTCTAACTCATTGCTGGAATCACATTCATTAATAGCTTCTCATATTTCCGATTCTAAACTTGCTAACCTATGTTTTGTAACCAAAATTCATGTTCCTGTACCTAATGTGAAATTCCGGGTGCCGGTTTTGGGGTCAAATTTGTACTATTCTTCAGTTGTTTCATCGCCACTTGTTCGGAATTTGTATCATTCAGCTGAATTGACTAGGTTTTCAAGGTCAACATCATCGTCATCCACTTGTTCGAATGGTGTCACTAATTCAACTTCTGAGGTTATGTATAAATGGCATTTGCCTGAACCAAATGCTTTTGGCGGTTCATTTGTGAAGTCTTCGAAGACAGTGGTGGTTTTGCTTGGATGGTTAGGTGCAAAGCAGAATCATTTAAAGAAGTATGCAGAATGGTATACTTCAAAAGGATTTCATGTCATTACATTTACGTTTCCAATGGCAGATGTGTTGAGTTATCAGCCTGGAGGAAAAGCTGAACAAAATGTTCACATGCTTGTGGACCATTTAGCGGATTGGTTAGAAGAGGAGAATGAGAAGAATCTTGTCTTTCATACTTTCAGCAACACTGGATGGTTAACGTAAGTGAAATTTGTTATGCAAAATCATGTGTTTTTTTGGTGTTTTTGTCTGTTGGTGATGTTATTTTTCTGTTATTTGAGTGTTTGGTTTGCATTGTTTCAGGTATGGTGTTATGTTGGAGCGTTTTCAAAGGCAAGACCCGTCTTTGATGGAAAAGATTAGGGGCTGCATTGTAGATTCTGCTCCTGTTGCAAACCCTGACCCTCAGGTAAAGGGCTTTTAAAACTTGGTGAACATAGCCATTTGTTTTCCATATTTTGTCCTATGCTGTTTATTTTATTTTCTAGTTTTCATGACATTAATTCTAGCTTACTATTGGAAATTGTGTCTTCATTGCGGTCCACCCCTTAGCCGCCTAATTAGCCTCCAACACCTGAGGGTGGATTTAGTCCAACATTGCCTAGAGATATGGCATACGTATAAAGCATGGGCAGCCCCCACCTTACAAGCCGATTTTGTAAGGATGAGTTAGGCCGAATATAAAATTTGAGACTTACCTTTTCAATTTTGTGGCTGTTCTATTTATTCTCGTTATCAAAACGATTAAATGAATCTCTTTGTCGACTTACAATAGTTTGATGAATCAAAACCTTTGGTTGAGATCTCTGGCCATTTTTTTACTTGAAAGGGGTGAAGTTAAAAGGAAAAAATTATGCAAAATTTAGTTAATTTTGAAGCCCCTGAGTTTCTCTTTTTATATGTTGAGTTTTGAATAAACTTTGATTGAACCAATACATTATCTTTGTTATTCTTTTCTCTTAACCTGGTTTTATATGAAAAATGTTAAATTTTTATGCTCGATTATGATGTTCATTATTTTATTATCTATTCAGGTCTGGGCCTCAGGTTTCTCTGCAGCATTTCTCAAGAAGAATAGTGTTGCTACAAAAGGACGTGTATCCTCTGGTGAGTCTGGCATTAAAGTATCAATTGGCAGCAATCAAGACTCAGGACTCAAACCTGCACCAACCGAAGCTGCTTTGTTGTTAATACTAAAGAAATTTTTTGAGGTCGTTCTGAATCTCCCTGCCGTGAATAGGTAACGACTTTTAAATCATTCTTCTACTTGATTTCTGTTTTAGGAATATATGATATTTCATCTCAAACCTTACTTGTTGTTTATTCTTCTAACATATACATTACTATATTATGTGGATATTGGACCATTGTTGATATTTGATAAGATTGAGCTTATAATAGGCTGTCATGAGACTTAAATGGTTGAGCAATATGATTGTACTAACTTTATCTCACAACGCCACATCCAAAGTGTAATATATATGTTAGATTTTAGTGAAATCTGGCAATCTATGCATGTAATGTGATTTTCAGGAATAGCAGAATATTCCAGGGCATTAGCTATTGAATTATGAAGTAGTGATCTCTTTGGTGTTGTTGATTACATGAACCATGATATGACCAATTATTGATAATTTTAGTACATAAAACCCAACCAGGAATACATATAATGTGATATATGTTAGGATAGTTCGCTTTATTATAAAAAACATATAAATCATTGTGTAGAAATTTCTCATATGAAAAAATATGGTCCTAACTATAATAATCTTGTTCAACTGCAGGAGGCTCTCTGATGTTTTGAGCATGTTATCTACAAAGCAACCAGGTTGTCCACAGTTATACATGTACAGTTCTGCAGACAGAGTTATTCCCGCTGATTCAGTGGAATCGTTCGTTAATGCACAGCGTAAGGCTGGACATGATGTGAGAGCTTGCAATTTTGTCTCCTCACCCCATGTAGACCACTTTCGAAATGACCCGATATTGTATACTTCTCAGCTCAGTCAATTTTTAGAGGAGTGTGTTATTGACCAATGTAAATCTCACTAATTCATTGCTTGGCTCACTCATACAGCATATAGTTTATTCTTTTTGATTTTTGAGAGAAGCCATTCCATTAATTGATGGTGGTTAGGAATTTTAAAAATCAACCCCTTTAAGGGATCATATAATTGTTCACGGACAGCTTATCTTCAACTCATTGATACTTATACAGTGCAAATGAAAGTTATTGCAGATTCTTCTTAGTTGTTTCTTTCATATTGGATGGTGCATTGTTTTGTTAGTTGACGGTAAATACTAAATAATTTGACTATTTGATATCTTTTTGTATTATGATCAATAAGGATTATGTTCAAGCACTTGAAGGTATGTGACCAAGATAATAGTGTAAAAGAAGAAATGAGTTGTAAATTTTGGATTAGAGATTAGCATATTCAATAGGACTAAAAAATAGTCTTGCTGACTAATGTACACTTGGAGCATCTCTAGTGGTGCCTGTGTATTCTTAATGGTATGAATGAATGGATTCTTCTTCTGTTCCACTATTTTAGCATGTTAGGTTTAAGTATTGCTATAAAAGTTGATTTTCAAAAGGGTTGTGTTCTTAGAGGTATAAATATATGAAAATGACTTGATTATTTTCAGCAAAAATAAATATAATTTTGTCAAAATAATAGTTTGATTGTTTACGCATACTATAGATCCTATATAATACAATAATATATGTTATCAAGTATTCAAGTTACTTCCTCTAAAAAAACTCGTATTCAAGTAACTAATCAGATTCTTAAAAAAAATACTTACCATTTCCCCCTCATTTTTGTAAGTGCGCAATTTTTTTTAGGAAATTATCCATGTTTGATCAACTGAAATAAGATTCCAAGGTGTGTCATTCTGTTCATGATATGTTTATCACTCAACCAACTCATATGTTGGTCCCATTAGTTGGATTGTAGACTAAAAAACTACCGTTAGTTAGTGATATGGAACATTAAAAATTGATTTGATCATCTCATCTGTCAATCAATACAGATATCATCAAATGTATCCTTTGGATATGAATCTAGTGATTTTGCGACGGAAAAGTCATAATAGTGGCTTTAATGTAGTTCATGAAAGCAAAAGATGAAAAAAAGATAAAATTAAAGAGAATAATATAAAAGAAAGATAGACATACAATTGATGTAATTTTTTAAATTCAATTTATTTTTATTAATCCTTCAATTTTTAGAGGAAAAACACTTTAGCAATCTAGAGTTTGTTTAAAAAATAAATAAAGTCTAATAAATTAAATGTTCTGATCAATTTATTATGATCTGAGCTCAATTTTTTTGGTTAACAAATCTTATATTTATGCTTTTGAGTTCCCTATAGATAGATATCATTATCTCTACCGAAATTACCCCTTAATCATAGCCATATGTATGATGAAGAAAGGTCATTTAGTCGTAAATTATTCACTTGGTCGTTGTGGCAGTAATTCCCAACGCAAAAATTAGCCCCAAATCGTTGGGGTTAGGGTTTACTGTGCATCCATCAATGTCTTCAAAATCAACTTCAGAAGATGCCATATCCGCGTTATGCATAAACGAAGCATTAACGGACGACGAGCTTCGTTCGATTCTGGCCAAAGTTGATAGCGACAAAGACAAGGAAACGTTCGGTTTGGTATGCAAGCGATGGCTTCGATTACAGAGTACCGAAAGGAAGAAGCTTTCCGCACGTGCCGGACCTCACATGCTTCGTAAAATGGCGGATAGGTTCACACGCTTGGTTGAATTGGACCTTGCTCAGTCTATTTCTCGTTCGTTCTATCCTGGTGTTACTGATTCTGATCTTGCTGTTATTGCTAATGGGTTTAGATGTTTGAGGATCCTCAATTTGCATAACTGTAAAGGTATATAATTTGTTGAGTTTTTGTAATTTCAATTTTCTGAAATCTGGTTGTGATTCATTGTACATTTCACTGGTTTAAGTGTTAATTTTTTTGTTCATGTTTGTTGATTTAGATTGCAAAATTCAAATCTTTTTGTTTAATTGTTTCGGACGGGCTTTTAATTTTACCTAAGAAGAGAGACTTGTTAGCTAGGGGATTTTCCCACTAATGGACTAGTGTTTTGGTATGAGCTCTTCCTTTAGGTTTATGCTCATAAGATTGGTGTTGTTTTCATTGAGAGTCTAACTTACCGGAATGGGATATCCATGGAGGGTTCTGATTGGTGGATGGTTCTGACCAATGAGAAAATTGAGTGTAATGGAGTGAAAGACGCCTACTCTCAACCGTTGATGCTTTACTAAGCCATAGGGTTCTCCTACCTAATGAACTAGTACTTTGGGATAGACTCTTTTGTTGGACTTATGCTTGTGCACACCATAACTCTCGGTTTGCATTTGTAGATCTGGAGAGAGGACTAAAACAAAGAACGTTATCAAACTTATGTAGATATTGTGTTGTTTTATTGTCATGCTATGTGTGACAACTCTAAAACAAAATCAAATATGTGTGATAACTGATGATTGAAGGCTGGTCGCTATTTAATGTTTTCTCTTATTATTGCTTTAAATATTCAATTTTGAACAAATTCAAATTGAGTTTAATGGGGCATTTTGTTGTGTGTTATAATAATTTACAGGAATTACGGATGTTGGAATGAAAGCTATTGGTGACGGTCTTTCCTTATTACAGTCCTTGGATGTGTCCTACTGCAGAAAGTTGACCAATAAGGGATTATCCGCTGTTGCCAAAGGCTGTTGTGACTTGCGGATATTGCATCTTACTGGGTGCAGATTTGTTACGGATAGTATACTAGAAGCACTGTCTAAAAACTGTCCTAATTTAGAAGAGTTGGTATTGCAAGGATGCACAAGTATCACTGATAATGGGCTGATAAGCCTTGCAAGTGGTTGCCAACGGATCAAGTTTTTAGACATCAATAAATGCAGTAATATCAGTGATGTTGGGGTTTCGAGTATCTGTAAGGCTTGTTCTTCTTCTCTCAAGACATTGAAATTGTTAGATTGTTATAAAGTTGGGGATGAAGCCATATTATTGTTGGCTAAATTCTGTGATAATCTGGAGACTTTGATCATTGGTGGTTGCCGGGATGTCTCTGACGATGCAATAAAGTTTCTGGCTACTGCTTGTAGAAACAACCTTAAAAACTTGAGGATGGATTGGTGTCTAAACATTTCTGACTCTTCATTGAGCTGTATTTTAAGTCAATGCAGAAACCTTGAGGCACTGGACATTGGTTGCTGCGAAGAGGTGACAGACACTGCTTTTCATCATATAAGCAATGAGGAGCCTGGTTTGAGTTTGAAGATTTTAAAAGTTGATAATTGTCCAAAGATCACAGTGGCTGGTATATGCATTCTCGTGAGTAAATGCAGTTACCTGGAATACTTGGATGTGAGATCATGTCCACATATTACAAAGGCCGGCCTTGATGAGGCTGGTTTCCATCTACCTGACTGTTGCAAGGTTAATTTTAATGGTAGCATTAATGAGCCCGCTGTTCTTCTATGATACTGTAATTATTTTGTAAGATTGATTCGATTGAAAGATCCGCATAAGTGAACTTTCTTGATAAGGTGCGTCTTTAGAAATTTGAGGAGAATTTATCAGTCCTGGTGATGTTAGTATTTATGTGCAGCATGTATCATGTCTATCACTGACACTGTACTGATTGGTGTTGGATGTATTGTATCATAGTTTGTTAATCTGATATGTTGTAAATTTTGCAAGCACATTTGTGTTCGGATTTTGTACAATTGTCTCTTCACAAATTTGTATTGGATACTTGATTTTCCCTGTAAGTGAGAATGGTTATATCTTTTATTTAGAAGGAAAGCATGGTAATATCATTCCTTTGTATCCCAGTCACCAATTACCTACAAAAATGTCAATTTTGTAGTTTTCAAAAGAAACCTTGCGATTCTTATATTTTCCATATTAAATTTTAAATTTTCAACATGAAACATATTTTTGGGCATTTCATTATGCAGATAAATCAAATATTTAATTTAATTTAAATCCAATTCGTTTGGATAAGTGGTTCAAATCGCTTTCAATTTTATCATAACAATGAGAATGCATCTAACGGAATTTTTTTTGGAGTAAAGTTAGGAGCCAATTTCAACATAATTTTACAAAAATCATTAAAGAACTTGTATTATGACAAAAATAAGAAAGATAAGATATATATTGTTATGTAATAATTACAACATGTACCTTGCAAGAAAGCAGAAACACATAATAATATGGTAGAAAAATCAATTAAAAAGAAGTAAGGATTAGAAGAAATTGATTTTTCAAACGAGCAAACAGTAATTGTCACAAATCTGTCACACAGAAAAAAGACATTATTGTTCTAATCGTGTGTATTGATTGATTTATCCATGAAAATGAAGTATTAAATAAAACCCCAATAAAATAATAGTAATTAAATAAAGGCAAATGTTAACGTATGCTCCAAAGATATATGTTAAAAGTTGTGCATTAAACTTTATTTAACTTTTTAAAGTCAAACTTTTGTTCTTTTCTATAAAAAAATTTTAATTTTGAATTTTTTAATTTGTGCCTTAGACAAGACCCTTAAATAAAAAAATGAGAAAGATTCCTTGTATGAAATACTAATTCGATAATATTATTATATGAAGGACCACTATCGAAACCAATATTGTTCTATCTTTTATATAACAAAAAATCAATCGAAGCCACAACCACTCTCTCCGCCGCACCATGTCGGAAACACCGTCGCAGCCACCACTTACCACCACCGAAACCCTACCTCCATACTGGTGCTACCACTGTGACAAACGTGTTTCCGTCGAAACCGTCGCGAATCTCCCCGACCTCATCTGCGGCGATTGCAAAAACGGCTTCGTTGAATCAATCCCCACACCTTCTCGCTCTCGTTCACCTTCTTCCTCTTCCGATGATCCAAATTTCGGTTCTCAATTTCTTCAGGTTCTTCGCCTAATTGCTCAATCATCGCGTGATGATGACGCGTCTCCTCCACCGCCACCAAGTCGTTCACCGGAGAATGATTTTCTCAGAATTGAACTTGGTGGTTGGGACCATGACGATGATGACAACGAAGAAGATGAGTTTCATAACGACGGTGAAGATCACGAAGTTGTTGCCGAAGAGCTTGAGGATCGATTGGGAATCGAGGATCCACACGGTGAAGATGAAGATATGAGACGAAGGAGACGCGATCTGTTACGTCATCGAATTAGGGATTTGGCGACCCGAACCCGAAGCATGCAGAATCGGATCTTGGATTGGGCTGAAATTCTAATGGGACTTGAAGATAATTCGATTGAGTTTCGTCTTCAGGCACCGGAATTGGACCGGTACGTTGGTAATCCGGAGGATTATGTTGATGCGGCGGAGTATGAGGCGTTGCTGCAGACGTTGGCGGAGAATGATGGAAATGGGAGGAGAGGAGCTCCACCGGCGTCGAAGACGGCTGTGGAAGCATTGCCGACAGTGAAGATTGCGGCAGGGAGTGAGGTGGTTGCTTGTGCTGTATGTAAGGATATGCTTGGTGTTGGAGAAATGGCGAAGAGATTGCCATGTGGGCATGAGTATCATGGAGATTGCATTGTTCCATGGTTGAGTACTAGAAATTCTTGTCCTATTTGCAGGTTTGAGCTTCCAACTGATGATAAGGAGTATGAAGAAGAGAGAGCTTCGGGTTCGGGTCGTGGCGGTGGTGGTGGAGCTTCCACCGTTTGAGTATGTTCTCTTCTTCTTCTGCCGCTGCTATCTGTGTAACCATTGTAATATATTTCATGCTTTCTATCTATCTTTTTTTCTGAACTTTTTTTTGTTGTTAGTGTAATTTAATCAAAGCTTGGTCAATCAATGTTGTTTATTGGAGGCTTTTGACTAGTTCGCTTCTTGGCTCTTAGATGCTGAGATACTTGTATATAGCATTTGGATTAATGTGATCACATTATTTATATGGAATTTGCTGTTTTTCACCATGTTAGCATTTTCTTTGTTGTGCACATTTTGTGTTTTAATTACTGAACATGATCATATTGTTTAGTGTCATTGATCTTCCAGGTCCATTTTTTTTTTCATTTAGAAGAATGATTTTTTTAGTTGTTGATTTCATAGGAGATGGAATATTGTTTGGTATCTTGAGGAGGGATAGAGGGCAAGCCGGAGCATCATAACCTCCTGAATTTTATTTTATTTTTAGATTACAACTGTTCATAACAACAGTGGAAGCACTCCAATTAGATGATAGCCAATCATTTTGTAATTCATTATGTGAGCGGCATAAAGAGGTCAAGAAATTGCTCTATCCCTAAAGAGAGTTAAATATGCTAAAAATTGTGCTCTAAAGATTTACACTTGAGTCTCAAGATAAAATTCAATTGACATTGTCCCCAATTAAGTCTGGTGTCATTACTTCTTCAAAAAGTCTGATGTCATTGGACCTAGATTATGTGTTCTGTAAGCATCTGATTTCATAATGGTCACGGCTATAAGAACCTAGGATTAGAATCTTGTTCAGGTATGAGCCTGCAGAGTAGTGATCTCTGGAAGGAGAGGCCTCAATATTACTTTGGAGGAAGATAGTAACTGTGTATGAAGATACACGGTAGCCGCAGTGGTGACTAGTAATGGTGGTGTACCAGCACTCAAAGTTCAAGTCAGTGTGTGCATGAAAGAGGTGAGTGAGAGGTTTGACTGATTACATGCCTTTAGAAGGGGTGAGTGGGAAGTTTTTACTTTGAATGAATACATGCCTATAGAAGAGGTGTATCATTCTTTATATAGGGCCTTGAGTCATTGTAGTAGCAGAGTAACCATTCCTCTTAGGGCTTTGGTTGATAGATAACAACTTGTAACTGTATAGTAACTGCCATTCTGTTAGCTGTTACTGCCGTAGTTCAGTAGGAGCTCCATTTGGCTTCAAATGAGCTTGAGGCCGACCTTGAGCTAGCTCCCGATGTGACCTTTGGTCTACGGACGTCTAAGACAGGTGCAAAAATTATGTGGTACTCGGTGCTTGAGTGGCATTGAAAGTGAAAGAACAACAAAACACTGCTTTTGGCCAAAGAAGGAAATAATAAGGAACTGGAATCATTACCAGTTAAAATTGTGTGAACAACTGTACCATTTTGTTTTAGAATGTCATTGCGGGCTGGTGTCAATTAAGGAGTTAAGATGAGAGAGTATGGCTTGAATTTGGCATGGCAACCTTTTAATGTTCATTTTTCTAATTAGAGGTCTTGCTGAGGGGTAACCTTGGCGCAACTGGTAAAGTTGTTGTCATGTGATTGGAAGGTCACGAGTTCAAGTCCTGGAAACAACCTCTTGTGTAAAAAAACAGGGTAAGGCTGCGTACAATACACCGAATGGTGGGACCCCTTCCCGGACCCTGTGTATGCGGGAGCTTTAGTGCACCGGGTTGCCCTTTTAGAGGTCTTGCTGACGAGCAGAGCACTGAATAAACATTCTAGATAATGTTTCTTTATTTTGGAAAGGGACAGGCATTTGGAACTGGTTCCACTATGCATTTTGTTGGTTATCTATAACTCTCAATTGCTTCCCTCCTTTCCAAGTTTGTCATATTTTGTAACCATGACACACAAGGATAGATTATCTCATACTGTTGCCTAAGCAAGTTCCACTGATGTATGTGCCATAATGTATTATAAGCCGAGACTAATCATACATGTCATATTATGTTTTACCCACAATCATAATGTTCATCGGTGTTCCCATGGGTGAGTTTGGGAAGCCGTGGGTCGTTCCTTTTCCAATGTTAAAGACACTTTTCTGTATCAAACTATGGCGGATAGTATGGAAAAGGTGGGGGTTGATCTTCCATAGAAATAAAGTTCTTCCCCTAGGTTGGTTAAGTGTATTCAGGTTATAATTATCAGCTTGATTGAGGGTGAAGCAACAATGACAGACGTTGAATATATAAACCCAAACTTTATATTAAAAGTACTAATATTGATGACCCACTCCTTGACTCCACTTATTGACTTTTGCCAAAATCAGTTCGTGTTTTATTGAATTGTAAAGGGAATTTCCCCTTTGGACTGCATTTTCAAAGCTGTTTGAACTTAAAGGCCGTGATAAGCTCTATTAATTTCAACCTCATTTCCATATTTATGGCAAAAAAGTGAAAATAATGAAAGTTCCATTTATTTTGATTGACTAATAACTTAAATCTCACGGTATCAGTTAGCTTCAATTGTCGGGAGTAAATGTGCGATGAATGGAAATGAGATTGATTTAGGAATCGCCTGGTCTGAGATTTTATTTCTTCATATATTTGTTATTTCTTTTTTTGTAAATGTAACAGGGAAATTTATATAATGTTGTTTATACTATTTGTTTTACAAATTAAATGGTGTGTATACTTTCCTCAAACTTTAAGTTTTAATCAGGGGTATAAGCTCAGCCTAAAAGGAACCAATTCTTACAAGCTTAATAAAAGGAACGTTGAAAGGTAGCAAACTCTGAGAAGAAGTTGAACAACTTGAATCGAAATTCAGATGACAAACCATGCTTTGCAAGGAGTCAAAGACATCATCAATCACACTATTTCATCCTCTCAAAACAATGTGTCAATGTATTTTTTCTTCTATCGTAGCAAAACGTTTGATTCCATTTCAAGCTTACGAACTGCATTTGACACATCTCTTTGATGATTAAAGTTAGGCTTAAATGTTTGACGTTGGGTAAATAAATAATGTTGTTCTTCTGAGTTCATCTGATTGTTTAGACCTTCACATGTGTCTGATGTTTAATGACTGTCTGAAGTGTATTGCATTGAAATCTATAGTACATTCTTTTACGGAAGTGAATGATTTTGTAATAATGAAAAGAAAATGGTTAAAAAGAGATAGAGGTACAATGTCCAAACTTGGATGAATGAATACAAATCTAACTACTAACGTTTGCAATTCTACAAAAAAATAATGGAAAGACAATATCCATCTTCAAAATATACAAGGAACAATTTTTTTAAAATTTTAACTAATAAAAGAATGTCTTTCATGTTTCCATAATTGTTTCCTACCACAGGAATAAAAACGAAGATATGCTTAGAACACATGTTAGCAGTTTGCTTTGTTAATATAACCAAACTTAGTTGAAAATAGAAGATATAATAAGTTGCTTTGGTTTCGTGGAAGATATGTTAATCAACTGATCAATGGTTATTTATTTATTTTTAAGATAGCTTGTTTTGTTACTTTATTTTTAAAAGTCATTTCGTAAAAGGTCCTTGCCATCTTCGAATATAAAATTAACAACATTATTACTTTTTTTTTTTTAAAAGCCAAGCTTTCTATAAAATAAACTATCACCGATTGTTATTAAAATATTTTTTTCTTTCCAAAACTAGTAATAATTCAGTAAAAAAAAATAAAAATAGAAGTGAAAGCTATAGGGAATAGCTTTTGGGTTGTTATTCTTTAACAATTTATGACTTTACTTTTAAAAATTGTCTAGTGTGTCATTCAGCATTATAGGTGGCAGTGGCAGGGGTAGCTTAGCTTTCTGATCCAGACAAACTTTTTCTTAAACGTTGTTTAGTTTGTTATCTATCTTTGTAAGTTGGTACGTTTAGATTTCTGATGAAAATAAGAAATCAAATGAAAATAAAGACCATTGCCAATTAAATACAAACATATAGATACATTATCAAATCCTAAATAGATAAGAAAATGACTTCTATTTCATGATAAGATTTGTAGTCGGTATTATTAGGTAGTGAAAATTGAGTATAGCAAGCAATGCATAATCTGTCATGTGAAGATCCATATGTTATTTTCTTGAGAGAAAGATTGATGTTGATGATCTATTTAAAAGAACAAAATAAATTTATAGAAAGCAAGTAGAAAAACAATTTCTTCTCTGATTACTATGCAATTACCTTGTTAGCTAAGGAACCATATAATATTTTAGGTCGGCTATGAATATCATGTGGTGGGGGCAGTAAGGTAAGACAAACTCTTTAGTATGAGGAAAATTGAATACCAAATCATTCATACATCATCCTCCTTATACATCACAAAGAATCCATTATATTTATTAAATAAAACAAGGTTAATCTGAATTATTTGATACATTATATGCTTAAAAATGAAGTTGGAAAGCCACTTTCAAGGATTTGTAATATCTTAAGACTAAGATGTGTGTAACCATACAACGACGATGTTGCGCGTGAATGCATAGATTACACAGGCCTACACCTTTCCTTTCCAATCTTTCACTGCAATGCAGGTTACAACTTACATGTAGTTGTGAATGAGGCTAGCTTAATACCAGTTGTAATCTTTCCCTTTATTTAATGAGCCGGAACATATACTCTTGCTTAATAGGTTATCTATCATTTGTAGCATAACTGAAATCTTCTTGTAATGAAAGCTGAATTATCATTCATCCATGGATTGACAGAGATACATAGGTACTCTCATATACTTGCTGTTATAGCTAAATTACAAGTAATTAACTGATAACTTAATAAGGCGGAAAAGGAAAAGTTAACTAGAATAAACGCCATATAATTGATGAAGCACTTAAAATGGTTCCTAGAAATGTAACAGATGAGATCAATGGAGCTCTATACGTTTGATTTTCTGTCATTTGATATCGAACATCCTTGTGGATTTTAACTTAAATTTTCCCCATGTTTAATTTTGTGTATATTGAGTTTTAAACTTCAGGGAACAAATTTGTCTTTGAAGTACTGGAACCAAAACTTAAGAAACATATAGCTTTTCATATTAACAAAATGATATAAAATATTTGTGCACTATAGGAACCTCTGCAACTTCAAAGAATAATTGATGAAGCAGAAGGGGTTAACATGTATATTTCACTTCTAGAGTGACTATTTCTATGTGCTTTTCTGAAGGATAGCCTGCTGGAGATATCTTAAAGCTTTCCGATAATTAAAGAAACCCAAAAACCAGAATTCGAAACCATCTACGGTGACTATTTCTATGTATTTTTCTGAAGGTTTCTTCACATTTTGACTTTGGTTGACATGCTGAATCTTTTCATGTGGAATAGAGACCTGAAATAGTAAGCAAATTAAGTTAAGGTTACATGCTGGCTGAAATAGTAAACAAATTAAGTGTTGAGAAAATAAAAATGATAGAGATCATTAACATGCACATTTAAGCAAAATAATCACCTTATAGCGGACTCTACTCAATTCTCCTTTTGGCGAAGAGATCTTGATGGATTTCTCACTACAAAAAGCAACTTTGTGAGTGGATATGAAGAGGAGTCCTGCTATAGGACCTGATGTGGTTGATAAGTAACACTGTGATGCTTTCAACAGCTTCTCTCCATCTTTAACACTAAAAAGTTCCATAAACACTTTTTCTACTCCTCCAACCTGAAAAATTCTGGCTCCCAGTCTCAATTTCCCTTTTACTGTATCTGTTATCTTTGGTCCAAGTCTCACTGCAGGGTAAAATAACAGTTTCAAGCTATCAGTTACAATTTCACTCTATTTTCCTATCATGCCAAAATTGGCATTATACGAATTTTGGAAGTTGATCTAAGCCTCGTAGTTTTAGAAGCATGACAGAATATTTGGATTTTCATGAAGTACTATTACAAAGTGCTTATTCCATGCCTTGAAACTAATAAAAGTGAAAAATTGAAGATATGTCTTCCAAGATTACATACCATGCTCTCGGATGCCATGTGCAAAACCATCATCTTTTCTTCCAAACATGTTCATCTTAGTCAGAACTGAATTTAATTTACCTGAAAATATAAAAAAGACCTTGATCAATAAAATTAAATTTGAAATAAGTATTTGACGAAATATAGATTTAGTTAGTAATGTAGATGTGTCCTACCCTTCTTTGATTTTGTGATAGACTTGCAGTATTTTCCAGTAGAATCAGGCAAGTATCTCTTTGAGGACTTCCCAGCCGGATAACTTGAGCTAATAGAGATTCCATTTAGTAGCTCTAGAAGAAATGAGGTATTCATTTCAGTTTGCTATCTTCTTTTCTTTGAGGATTTTGTTGTGAAACTACTAGTTTGTGAAAAATATTGAAGAGTTCTTGTAATTTTGGTTGATGAATCCTTGTATTCTAAAGGGATATATAAGGAAACAAGGTGACTGTTGACCTTTTGCAGGGTGAGTCAGATAAGAATCATCATGAAGACTAAATGAATGAAAGCAATTCAAAAGTTGAAGATTGCATGTTTAGTTGTCTACAGAAAATAAGTTTTTTAATTATAAACAGCTGATTAGATTTAGAAAATGGGAGGAAACAATTAATAATAGGTTGGTTTGATTGGACAATGCCACATGTTTATGACACTTTATTTTATATAATACACTAATAAAAAGGAGTCATTAAAGCTTTGTGAGCTGGAATTAAGCCTTTATGATGCTACACCTCTCTTAACTTTTTCATTTATTAGATAAAATGTTTAGAGGGAAAAAGTTCATTTGCTTACATGAATACATTCTAATTTTATATGCTCCATAGCTGCATATGTAAAAGATAAGAAACCCCTACATCAAATTTATTAATTCAGTACTTCATAGTGCATAGGCAAATTAGATTAACAACACTCCAATAAGGAAAAAAATTCTTCCTCCATGAAGATCAGAACCATAAATTTTTTATTGAGATCCATTAATGTGCTATAGTTGGTGGGAAGATAAGACTATATCATAAATTGAGGGAGATTACACCAAAGAAAAAAAGAGAGGGCAATGGAACATGAAATTGGTAAATGAAAAAGGGAAAATATTCAATATATGAGACTGATTATGGACATCATGTTGTGTAAAAGGAATTAGCCAAATCACTCCCACATCATCCCAATGCCCCCACGTGGAAAATTAAACTTTTACATAATAAGTGATTGAGCCTAATAACTTTTTTCAACAATTTGGCAGTAATGCTTATAGAAGAATGCCACTTGCTTGCTTATCAAAGTTATTTGAGCTAGGAGCCATTCTTAACTTTGTGATGTCACCCTTCTTTAACTTCTCTTTTTCTTTTTTTTTGGTGAAACTTTAACATAGTCATACATAAAGTAAAGAGATATGGTGAGGTATAATTATACTATATATCATAACATAGTCATACAGCACTTAAATTCCCATATGTCAGTCACTGTTTGCTATCAACAAACTGCTCAACTTAATTTTTATTGCAATGAAAATTTCTTGAGATTTCTCAAGTTAGTAATTCTGATGTGTGTGAAAGTTCAAAGAGAGATTTCAGAATTTTTATTGATAGTAATTAATTGCAGTACAAAATCAACTATAGTTTAAACTAATCACAAGTGATAGTTAATGGGCCGTTTACCTTCACAATAAAAACTAGATTAGATTAGATATATAAACGCTTTTATGTTCCCTAATTTGAAATGACCTTCATTTGATGAAATTGGGAGGACAACAAACATTGTATTTTAAGAGATGGAGCACCCATGTTCTTGGTAAAGGGAATCACCAAATCATTTCCATGTGGATCCACATCATTCTACATTGACTATTGTATTTTCTAAATGGACCATGTTTTTAGAGAGAGGCCTTACATTTCTTCGTTCTACAAGACAAAGTATTTATCATAAAGTGAGCTTTATGCAAGGCTATGGTAAGGACAAGGTTGTGGAACGTGAAATTAAAATCTGGCCTAAGGCCGACTATTGACTTTTTGTGTTAACGAGTGACCTATGAAGCACCGACACTTATGATTGAAGGCGTTTGTGTGAAAAACAAACTACCAAATCATTATCACATCATCCTGAGGCCCCCACATGTTGTGCTAATTTGAAATTTAAAGGGAATGGTCAACTTTACCACACAATGCTCTCTTTTATTTGTAGCATTTCTAGATTAATCTAAATCCCTATGCATATAAGTATGTCACATATTCATGTGTTAGTGGTGCTTGTTGCCAACAAAAAGTTGGTCAAACATGGAAGCCATTTTACCATTTTCTTTCCTATCCTATCACAAGAGAATTTAGAGAACTTACCAAACTATAAAGTTAGAATTCCAGATCATAAACTCTGGTGATTCATCCTTAGTCACAAAAGCATGTGTAGTTCAAAAGTATTTCATTCTTTACTTTTTTTGGTATAATTTCTTTATGCCTATGTATGTTTGATTATGTTTTATAAATAATTGATTTTGAGTGAATTGATTATGTAAAATTGATTTTGATAAAAACATGAGTTGCAGTTAAAAAGATTTATGTTTAGATACATTCATGAAAAAGTGAATTGAATTATAAATTTATGTGTTAAAATCAATTCTAGAATCAAAATCTACAAATAGTAGCTACAACTAGAATTGCTTTCAGTCCCCAAAATTGATTCTTAAAAAAAAAGCCAAACATAATTTTAGAGTTAGAATTGTTTTGAACTTCCTAATCTCCACCCTTTAAATACTACACTCACTCCTTAGAATACAAGGGACTGATGAAACCAAGTGAGCATAACTCCTTAATAATCTAGTAGCTCATATCATTCCACTTCACCAAGCTACTGCCAGTCCTTTCAACAAAACACAAACCTGTTAATCATCCAAAACGTAGACCTCACTTCTTCATGAGATAGTTGATGGAAATCCAATCATGTCAGCAACACATGACCAGTTTCAAAAGTCAGTATTTGATCCTGTCACTCATCATGTCAATATCCAGCCAATCATCAAAGCAAAAGTAAAACTTCATTTTCCTTTTAAAACTAATCATGGAAGGAAGGCGAATAGTCCATCACAAGGAGCACATGAACATGGTAAGTATCCTGTAACATTTAAATATATCGTCGTGTAAAAGCTCATTAAGATCCTCTGGTTTCTATCGTCCTGTAAAAGTTAACGAATACACAAACAATCACAATGTTCTTTAAACATTAGCATATAAGTTCCTAATAAGCGGAAAAAGTCTAACCATTTCAGCAACATCTTTATAAAATTCTCTCAATTAGGACATATATGCTTTATTGTCGAAAGTACATTCACTTATTCATTTATCGAAATGTAAGAATGAAAACTAAGGATAATTAATATATTCATTTACTGAAACGTAAGATTGAAAACAAATATGAACTGAGTATATGACCTTTCTCAATCACAATTATGAAGTGTTAGTGCTACAAAGCCTATGAGGCTGTGATCTAAAAACATGATAGTATGTCAATGAGAATTGCTTACCTACAGTAAACTCCATGACAACAAAAAGCAGCATTCTTTCCTATCACTTTGAACAATGGCTCCATTAGACACAACAAGGAAACAAGTGTCAAAGATAAACCAGAAATTAATAGTTGCAATAACTTAATTTTTTGTCATATATCCCACCTTTAAATATTTCATCTCTGAAATTGAATAAAGCTTGTTCGAGGCCAATGATAGCATAGCAACTGTTGATTGTGAGTCAAACACTGCAGCAGCAGAATGCAGAATCCAACCAATAATTTTTTTTTTACTGGGATTTAACCAATGATATAGAAAACAAAATTGAAGGATTGTTAACAAAATTGAGAATAATAAAAGAAATTTATAATCTATGATGGAAGATTTGAAGGATTGTTAATTATATAAAAATGTAATGCATGATGACAAAATCAATAACTATAACTAACGAATAAATGAAAATAACATAGCAATTTCTCAAGCCTCATATTTCACACACCATAAATTAACAATGATCCCTAAGGTTATTGGTAACCAGAAAAAGCATAAAGTAAATAACAAGGCCATAAGTTCACATAGCACAACCTCTACATCCTAATATTGAAAAAAGCACAACATTTACATCCTAATACTAAGAAAAAGGTGATATCAAACTCTCAACGTGGACTTCTAGAGTGCAGATTGCTGGCATCATCAGATCATGGATATTGTTTCGAATTGCAGGAATCTTGAAAGTATCATGGATGGAATCATAGACAGCCAAACTAAATTTCCTCATCTTCCGAAAATACATCAGCACTTG
>Ga0315914_1001098_pt1 | contig 39004 bp, 29 predicted proteins | sample MpolenodulesMG_FD_203920 | JGI IMG/M metagenome (GOLD analysis project Ga0315914, IMG submission 203920) | Medicago polymorpha root nodule microbial communities from Los Angeles, California, United States - elongated nodules | ecosystem: Host-associated > Plants > Roots > Nodule | place: USA...
CCCCCCTATATGGCTCCCTGCTTGGCCCCCTTCCCCCCCTTTGATACCTCTCGACCGGTGAAAGGGACCGGTGCTGACGTCCACGGTTGAAACCATGGCCGCCGCCTCTCTGCTCTCTATCTCTCGCCGCTCTCATGTTTTTCTTTTCAACTATTTCCAATAAAATTTATCATTATATTTCAAACCAGATAATGGTTGTTCTAATGGTTATAAAAGATGGTTGTTCTAATTGTTATAAAAGATAGGTGAGTTTATGTTATTCATTACAAAAAGCTTTGATTTAAATTTATCTCTACCGCAAACAATTGAACCTTACTATTATGGGGTATTTTGTGACCCTTCTATTCTTTTCTTTTTTTTGACTTAAATGCTTTTTTGATCCTCTTATTTTTTTTTTAAATAAAGTTTTGATCCCCTATTTTAAAACTCAACTTTTTGGTTCCCCCAATTTTAAGTTTTCTTCATTTTTGTCCTCCATCACATTTTGAAGTCAATTTTACTTATGTGGCTCGCATACTTAGACAATTTAATTATACATGTCATTACTATATTTCTTCTTAATTCAATAACAAACATTTTAAAACTAAAAACAATTCTTTAAATCTTTTAACAAATAATAATCTTATAATTAGCCTAAAAAATTGATTGTGTTCATCATCTTCATAAATCAACATAAAAATTCCATAAAAACCCTCGTCAAAACGAATAAATTTAAACATACATTAATCATCTTCAATAAATCCAAAACACACCCTAAATTTTTCTTGAATAAACTAAAGCAAATCTCATTTCCTCCTTTTTTTTTTCTTTCTTTTTTGTTGAAACATTAATTAGTTGCTACAGGGTAGCAGGATTGGATATGTGGTTCCGCAAATGTACAACTTCACCAACCTATTGCCAATTCCATTTCCCCCAATTCTTTTTTCTTAATTTTTGTCGGTAATTTTTTATAATACGTCCACAATGAAGGATTGGGTATGAGATTTATTTTAGATTTATTCAAGAAAAATTTATGGAATCTATCTATCTATATATCTATCTTTCTACCTACCTATCTATATATATTTGTAAAGGAAACTTGAGTTGTTCTCATACAAGCTTTGTGATGATGTGACACTTTAGAAAAGCTTCTCATTCTCTAATACTAAATTGTCATTCTTAGAAAATCTTCTCACTTCACTTATAACTTTCACCCTTTGATATATATCTCTAAGCTATTCTTTGGTTTCTATGACATGATAGGTACTCAAGTTCGTTTTATATCGACCAAATAGTTTGAATAAAATTCAACAATTTATAAATATAAATTTGAATGAATTATTTTAATTTTTAAAATTTCGTTTATATGAACATAGTGATAATTATTATCATCTATATTCATTATCTTTTTATCATCTATATTTATGAAGTATAATATTTTAAAAAATGAAAACTAAAGTATATTTATGTAGTCTAAACTTAGAGTCTTTATGTAAATATCAATAATATAGAACATGAAGTAAAAGTTCAATTTATTTTTATTCAAATATTTTCAATTGAATAAGGAAGATTGTATCTTACGTAAAAACAATATTTTAGTTTATAAAGGTGAAGACTACAAGTGTCTACCATTTTTTCGTATAAAAACAATAACAAAGATATTATAATATAATTAAGACATGGATAGAGAGAAGGCTAAAGGATATAATCCAAGTTACATGTTTGTAGCATTTGCTTATGAAAATCACTAAATAAATTTATACAATAAAATTTTAAATTTAGTGCACATAAAGTTAAAACAATTCTGTGAGAAAAAGGATTCAACAAAATAAATTTAAACCATTCACTACAATTGACTTGCAAAAATTTATATATGAAGGTGGTTAAAGGAATAGGGTCTAATTTGAACGTATTATAGTCCCGGCTAATGAAGATATTGTGCTAAAACCATATTTCATATGTTTTTTAAATTCAACATAAAAAAAATGTAATAATTTTTTTTTGTATTTAGCACCAAAATGCTAAATAGAATATGCATCATTCGTGTATGCTGAAATTAAATAATGAAACTATAATTATTAAAATTAAATTTTAATAAATAAATTATTTGTAAAAGGGAGGAGGAGAAGATGAATATTTTTTTATCTAAAAATTATGTTGTCATGAAGTGTTTGAATGCTGCATATAAAAATTAGTCATTTAATTTATTTATTTATTTATTAAAATTAAGTTATTTCCTTCTATTTTCTTCAAATAAAATAATTACATTGACTCGAGTTAGAATATAAATTTTGATAATATCTAATTATAATTCATAATTTTTTATTTCTAAAATCCACAAATGTATTAAAATAAAGTAAAAAAAAAGGAGATATAAACTAAACCAAGAAAATATATTAATTTTTTTTTATTAAATTATGTTGATTTCTAATAGAGGTGAATGACACACTGTTTATGTCTAAAGTAATTTTTATCTACTCTATACTCTATATTCATTGGACGAGAGAATAATAAATTTTAAAATATTTATTAACAATTTTATTTAAAAAATAATTCAATATAGATCCACCAAATTTATTATTTTCAATAACTTTAAAAAAATAAACATTATAATCAAACCCGTGCAACACACGGGTTGAATACCTAGTAAGTATATAAAAGTAAAAAAAAAAATACAAAATCACTAGTGGGAACCGTGTGACAGTGTGGGGTGAAAATACTTTTTAAAGCATAATTCAATCTCGAGAGCTTCTACGATACATTTATAAATTCAAGTGTATCAGTATTTTTTTTTCCTAAATCAATATATTAATGGTCATTTTTATGAAATAAAAAGTTATTTGTCAACATTTATATTTAACAAAATATTCATAAGAAAAAATATCAATTCATTGTTTTTAAAAATCATACTAATTTTTTTTTCATTTTATGGTAAAAAATAATCAATATTCATTATGAGTAGTAAAAATAAAAAATAAAAAAATTATTTCATTGAAACTTTCGGTGAATATTTTACTCAAAAAAAATAGTTAGTTATTATAATTTTAAATGATAGAATTTTTTTTAAAAGACAAAAACTCATTTAACTACTAATTTAAAGATCAATTGTACCGGTACATGTCAAATGTTAAACTATATTGAAGAAATTGTCTAATATAAATATCTACTTTTCTTAAATCAAAAAATAAAATAAAAAAGTCAATGAAGATTAACTTAATTGATAAAGAGTTGACTTAGTCGTAAGATCATGAGTTCAACGAGGTAATTGCAAATCACCACTTCTTTGATAGTAAGTTTTTTTTATAGTAATTTATAAGTACCTCGCTAAACATTTTTTGAGTATTGAAGTCTATCTTGACTCTGGCGTTCCGTCGAAGCCCAACACACCTAAACTTTTATTAAAAAATAAAAAATAAAAAATAAAACAAAGGATACAATTATATATATGGGGAATATATATATATCGGCAACTTGTAAGCGTTTCCTTCTAGGGTTTCTTCCACAAAAGATTCGAAGGGTTTTCCCTTTCAACTTCAACAACCACACCATTCTCCATGACGAACTTATTGTCGAAATCCTAACGTTCCTTGACGTAAAATCCCTTATGCAGATGAAGTGTGTTTGCAAGTCTTGGAAAACCCTAATCTTTGATCCCGTCTTCGTCAAACTGCACTTTAAGAAACAATCTACAGGAATGACACACCTTACTTTTCTCTCAAATAAGTTTGAAGGTTCTGGTGATTGTATGGCTACACCCATCTCTCGTTTGATGGAGAATACTTCGAATACTATCACTCTTACCGATCCCTACCACCGATTCAATTACAAGGACGCTGGTGGGATTCTTGGTTCATGCAATGGGTTGGTCTGCATGCAAGATTGTTCTTTCACCGCTGAGTATCACAAGCACTCGTTCTCTTTTTGGAACTCTACCACAAGGAAAAAGTCCGAAGCATTAGTGTCTTTTCGCAATTATGCCAAGGAGAAAAATATTTGCAAGTTCGCCTTTGGTTATGATAATTCAACAGACACTTACAAGATGGTCTTGTTATGTTTGAAAAGGGATGATGAGCTTATTACAACCGCGGTTCAAGTTTTTACTTTGGGTGATAATGTTTGGAGAGATATTGATTGTTTCCCGGTGGAATTGGTGTATCGCTGTGTTTGTATGTTTGTGAGAGATGATGTTTATTTGAATAATAGTATTAACTTGGTTTGTCCATCACATATATTATTGTCATTTGAAGAATCTTGCAGTTGAAAAATTTGTGATCATCTCACTTGATTTGAGGACAGAGACATATACACAGTTGTTGCTCCCCCGATGTTGTGATAAAGAGCTACACGATGTTCCAACTCTTTCTGTATTGATGGATTGCCTCTGTTTATCTTATGATTTCAACAAAACCCATTTTGTTATCTGGCAAATGAAGGAATTTGGAGTTGAAGAATCTTGGACTCAATTCATTAAAATTAATTATCCGATTCTTTTAAAAGATTTTGAAATTCAGGAGTTCTATAATGGTTCATTATTTTATCGTCCTCAATTGATGCCATTGTGTTTTTCCGAGAATGGTGATACATTGATATTTGCAATCAATTTACCAGACCAAGCAATTCTCTATAATTGAAAAGATAATAGAGCAAAGAGAATTAAAAGTACCAATAAAATTTGGTGGTTCACTGCCAAGGGATATGTTGAAAGCTTGGTATCGACTTCTTGAAAGTAAGTTTTTGTTCGATGATTTACTTGTTTGAATTTGCGTTAGCTTGTGTATGGTACAATGTATTTTGTGATCATAGTTTTGATTTGATTATATTGATGAATGGTTATCTGTTTTATTGTCAATTTTAGTTCAGTTTATTCTTTGTATGGGAAAGCTCATTTATGGCAAGAACAAATAGTTGTTTCCTCTTTTTTATTTGATAGTCTTTTTGCCCTAAAGTTTATTTGCTTTGTATTGGGTTTAAATATTGGTAAAAGTGAACTTTGATTATTAGCTAGAAATATATTCGATATGTTATTTCTGTTCTAATTTTGAGCTTTTATGTGTATGGTACAATGGTATATAGTAGCCATTTTTCTAAGCTCATTTCATAATTAATAGTTTAATAGTATCCATTGCTAGAATGCACCCTTTGTTACAGCATTGATGTACGTAAGTATAGCAGCCTTTGCAATCTAATTGAACCAATTCAATTCCTATACTCATGCACATAAATTCTTGTAACTTTTTTAGCTGACATAAATTAATAGTACAATGCAAAATCAAAGAAATTTGGATTAAAATAAGCCTTCATCAAAGAAACCATATGATCTATACAGGTAGCTATTGCAAGAGACATAAGACGTAGCAGAATACTTGGATCCCTTCTTTATTATGCAAAAAACCATATGATCTACTCTTTGGAACATAGGGGTTGGAATTATAAGGAAGTGATGATCGAGTTTTATAATACATATTTAAATTCTTGTTTTATAATTCAAAAAATCGAGTTTGAATATAGATGGTTTGGTCTTGAACAATCAACTATTGATGTCCCAAATGCTGAATGCGGGAAATCTCCGACTAAATGAAACTGCAACATCAACCTAGTTTCCAATGGAAAGAAAGAGAGAAAAATTAATAATTTTTTGATGATAGAGTTGTATAGTTAATAGTTAACCCATGTCGTATTATGTGTAATAACTGTTTAAAGATAATACTTGTAACTAATGAACTTTGTTACTTTTGGACCAAGCAGGAACACTATAAGGTTATCCTTGTTTTGATCAACTTTTTAATCAACTTTGTTAATGCTACCTTGTTTTGATCAAGCAATGAAGCAGGCTGCTTATCCTTTTCATTTTTATTTTGATTGCATGGATATTATATGATGTTTAAGGCATTTTACGTTAAACACGTTTCTTGCTACATTCATAGGTTGTTTCTTACTTTACTATAGTTGTTGTTTATTGGAATCAATTTTTATTTTGATTTGGATATATTTACTTTGCTTTCTGATTCATTTTGTAAACAAGTTGATAGCTTGCATTGCATTGTGCAAAACTAAAGGGAATCAACAATACATTGAAATAATTCCCTTGAGAAACTTTTACTCATGTCAACACAAAAGAATTTAAAACTCTACGGGTATGAACCATTTGAAGTCCAAATTAATGAATTTTCAGTTACTTCAATCATATTGCTACTATTGTAGCTCTCATAGTCTCAATATTTACAATTCCAACTGTTCAAGTAGCACTAATTTTCTCTATTAAGGCATGTTGAGTAAGTACCAATCCTTGTCGAGATTGACCTTGTTACATTTACTTTCATTTATTTACTGTCAATAGCATATATATTGGTAAGACTCAATAGTTAAGTTCACTTATTATAATGGACTCCACTTTTCTTAACAAGAATGGACTCCACCAATTTATCATCATGTCCATCGCTTTCGTAAATGGACAACAAATGAATAAAAATAAATGGACCAAAGTCGTATTCATCCCTGCCCTATATATAAAAAATAATAAAATAAAAATTATATTGGTTATAATTAATATAACAAAATAGTAATTATTTATAGGAAACTTCTACAGTACACTCACAACGTGAGGTGTACCGGTACTCTTGCTTCATAATTTTATAAACTAATGATCATTTTTTATGTAATAAATAGCTATTTGTCAATATTTATATTTTATAGAACATCACTTCATAAGAAAAAACATCATTTCATAGTTTATAAGAACCATAGTAATTTTTTGTACATATTATCGGAAAAAAATAATGAATGTTCTCAATTATGAGTGATAAAAATTCAAAAAAAATAATTTTATTTCGTTGACATTTTTGATGAATAAGATTTAGTTATTATAATTATAATTGATAAAAAAATATTTTTCTTTAAAAAACAACTTATTTAACTATTAATTTAAAGAGCGAGTGTACCGGTACACTCAAATATACTGAGTGTACCATAGAATTTGCCTTATCTATATTAAATATAAAGAGAATACAAACTTTTCATGTGACTTATTGCTCTCCAATTTTATTTATAATTTTATCATTCATTATTTAATACAATAATCAAAAATTTCGAATATCTAACACCATTATATAAAAAATACTAAGTTTTCCTTTAAAAAAATTTAGTATAACATTTTTTCTTTCAATTATACCTTTCGGTTAAACTTATTTTTATCATTTTATACTTCATTACTAATCAAATAACTATTTCTAAATATTTTTTATTTACAATTTCTATTATTTTCATTTGTAAAAACAAAATGACAAGTACATTGATGCCATATAGAAGCTAGTTAGACAACAATATAATTAAATTTACTAAAATTAAATTTTCTCATAGTAGTAGATTAAGGTTAATAACACTACCAAAAAAAAGATTAAGGTTAATAACATTTTAAAAATATTAAATAAAAAGGATTAGTATAAGAAGATAAAAAGTAAAAAAAATATATGATAAAATCACTAGTGCGGAGGGTGTAGGGTGAATATCAAGACCCCGTTTCTACCATCACCTCAACTTAGAAATTCCTAGAAAAACTACACTCACATCTGATCAAAATGGGGTTTTCTCGTCAAAGTCGAAATGGGTTCAGGTTTGATTAAGTTGATAATAAGAATGAGAATATAACAGATCAATCAACTAGTGTTTATGATCAAAATGGTGTTTTCTCATCAAAGTCGAAATTATATTCATCGAGACTACCTACTCCCCCTCCACCACCAAGCCTTAGCAACCTAAACAACAGTAGCTACCCCTTTCAAATCTTGATCCACTACTCTCTTACTTCCCACCTTTACTCCTCCACACTAACCATCTCTATCTTCAACTCGCGATAACACATTAAATATATTTGCATCATCACTTGTAAGCTTCAGCCCATTGGTTTTACCTACTAATTTAAACATCAATCATACAAGTACGTGTCGAAATTTCGATTGTACAAAAAAAATTGTCTATTATTAAAAACTACTTTTTTAAGAGAAAATAAAATAAAAAAAGCCAATGAATATTGATTGAGTTGATAAAGAATTGAATCTTATACAATTAGGGGAGATACACATGTATTGCATTTGGGCTCAAGCCCCCTCAAGAAGAAAAAAAATCCTTTTGATAGTAATATTATATATCATTTTGATCCCACATAACATTTGTTAGGCTCACTAACTTACACTTATATATGGTCCTTTTTTTTTTTTATTGCTTTAGCCATGTAATTTAGTGGTTAAAAAAAAAGCACACCTCAAAATGAATAAATTAATGGAGGATGAGGTTTGAAATCTGACTCCTGTATATTGTAATATTCTCATTAAATGAGTTAAGCTCACGAGAACACGGTTCTTTTATCTACTCACCACAAGTTTAGCTTTCATAAATCATTGAACATTTTTATAATATGAAAAGTAATAGAAGATAATTGTAGTTTATATAAGTATTATGCATTTTGAGTTTTTTTTTTTTTACATTAGTTATATATTTTGTATCTTTAAGTAAATCCCATCAAAATTAATTTTTTAATATTTAAATATTATTAATTTAATATATTATTAAAATATTATTTAATATTATTATATTATATGTGCCGGTCAACACTGGGCTTGGCTGGTCAACGTCGGAGCTCCGCAGTCGACCACCGCGAGCCGCCGTCGATCGTTGGAATTTTGGCTGGACCACCACCACTCGCTGCCTCGGTCAACAGTGGTCAACGGCCTTGGCCGCCGGTCAACGGCTGTGCACCACCACTGATTATTATATATTTAATTTTTTTTTGATTTATATTTAATTATTAACTATTTAAAATCTGTATTGGACTTGGTTAAAAAAAATCTCTTTTGGGCTTATACATAAATATATATTGGGCTGAATATGTTTACTTTTTGCACCTATTTATCAACAAAATGTTAATGTGAAACAAAATAAAAAAAATAACACAATTTATTAGATGGATGGATGGATATCTCATCCATTAAAATCTAGTAATGGATGGATTGTAATGGATTAATGGATCTTTTTTTATCCATCCATTATGATCCAAATTCATATCCATCCAATCCATCAATTATAAAACTTATAATTTTTTTTTGAAGAAACTAGATTAGCCCACCCAAATTTTTCCTATGAAAATGTATACACTTCTTCATATTGTTATAAAAAAAAAATTTTTTATTGCCTAAAAACTATGCTTGTTTATAATGATTCAAACTGCATAACTGGCAGCTGGTCCGTAGCGATACAAGCACTGGACACGATGATACAGCGCCTGAAATGTAACGTTGATGCTGCGGTGTTCTTGAATCAAAACAGTTTCGGAGTTGGTATGTGTATTCGCAATGACCAAGTTCGATTCATGCAAGCCAGGAACCGTGGTCTATCTCGACAATAAAAACAGTCGCACATACAAACGCAATCTAATACGGATCAACCTCAACCATATTATTAATAAGTGATTAAAGTTAACTAATAAGGCTTAATTCAATGAGGCATTATATGAAATGCCTCCCATTATTCACCTGAACAAGTAGTCACGCATTTCTGTTCTAAGCACCAAACTCAGCAGAAACCATATTTAGTGCCACTCATCTTCCAAATTATTCCACTCTATCAGGCACTGTTATGCTCCATCTGGATCATGTATTTTTTTCTTCTTTTTTGGTAATGGCATAAGCAAAGTCCAACAGTGATGAATCTGGAAATTAAATGTACAAAGTACATAAAAATTCATCATACCGCAATTTTGGCTCCTCAACTTTGCAGATGATCCCAATAGTCACATGTTCCTGCTACCATCTCACATGCCGCAGAATTTATCCTAACAGAAGACATTTCACATCCTATTTTCTTGATTTACTGCTAGTACAAGAGAAAAAGAGAGTGAATGCTGGTAACATCAAAGTGAAGGAGGAAGAAACATTAGTAAGAGAACATTGGTAACATCAATCCGATTTTGCAGACTGAACGTAAGAGCGGTATTCCTTGACAAGTTTCCTGAACAATGAGTCTTCTCTCTTCATCAAGATTGTGGGCTCATCATACTCAGCCAATTTTCCTGAAAACACAGTCAAATGCTTCTTTTATTAGAAGAAAACAGATAACTGATCAAGTGCCTCATATCTTACATGTTATCTTTTATGTGCTAGACACGGTCGAAATCTTAAAGAAGAAACCTTAAACTCTAACTAGGTGAATGCAACCATATTTGGTGTGTGTCAGATTAATACTACTGTTTCGATATCGAGCAATGATTATATTAGCAATATTATAAACAATGTAAAAAAATGGATATCGAGCTTATGATTAGTCTGTAGTTGTTTGTTAAATGAGAAAGAGGGAGTGAGGAACAACGAAACTCAAAAAATAAACGTACCATCACTTATAGAAAGAACCATATTGCAATCCATCACAGTCGGTATCCTGTGTGCTACTGTGATCACCGTACAATCTGCAAACTCAGCCCTAATGATTTTTTGCAGAATCAGATCTGTAGAATTATCAACCGATGCAGTTGCTTCATCCAACACCAATATCCTACTTCTCCTCAAAAGAGCGCGCGCTAAACAAAATAACTGTCTTTGTCCCATGCTCCAATTTGATCCACCTTCAACAACTGTTTAACAATTTTTCACTATTCATTACTAACTTGGGAAAAAATGTACTTCCAGAAGAACTATAACAATGAAGCATGAAACTGTACCTGACGAGTTTAAACCCTCTTCTTTCCCTTGGACAACTTCTCGCAACTGACACTTCACAAGAACCTTCATATTGATCAAGAATTAGTCTACATTTGCAATGCAAAACAAAGATAAGTAAAATTAAGCATGTTTACCTCCCATATCTCTTGATCAGTGTGTTGAGATAAAGGGTCCAAATTATATTTTACAGTCCCATTAAAGAGGGTAGGATCCTGAGGTATAATACCAAAACGCGACCTTAAATCTTGAAGGCCAATAGATGATATGTCTAGTCCATCAACTATAATTTTTCCTCCTGCTGGTTCCACTAGACGAAATAAAGCACTAATAAGAGTGGATTTCCCACTTCCTGTTCTTCCAACAATACCAATCTTGTTCCCTGCTTTAAACGTGCATGTGATCCCATCAAGCACTAGTGGTCCGTCATGCCTGTATCGTATCTGGCATGGTATAAACAAACAAATGGTGTCATTCGTTTAAGCTGCATCTTTTCTGAACATTATGCTTCACATTTTTAAAATAAGTACCAATTACCTTTAAGTCGTTTATTTCTACTTTGCCTGCAACTGGCCAATTCAGAGGAGGACGATTACCTTCTACAGTTTCTTTGGCCTCACTTTGTATATGCATATATTGATTTAGTCTCTCTACTGATATTATGTGATTTGCAAGAGTGCATTGATTTTGAATTGAAAATACTAAGGAATTGTTTAGTGAAAGGCCGTAAGATAAAGCCATGCCAATAATTCCTGAAATAAAGGAATTTATTGTTTTAGGAGTAGAAATAAAGGATTTAGCCTACAATGCTCGAAAAAACCACGACATTTCCGAGAAAATAATGACCAAATTCTCACCTGAGGTGAATGTTCCAGGAGGGAGCATAACCATACAAAGTGCTCCTGTGGTAAGAACAACTGCACTGATTATTTCTAACCGTTGGATCAACCACTCTTTTGAGGCAAAACTATGGAAAAAAGCACTAGCATTTATATCAATTAGGTCAAGGTTTTTCTCAAAAAAACAATCTTCCTCCTCAAAAGCCCTTATAGTTGCAGCTCCAGCAACAGTTTCATTTACATGATTAGCTAATGACGACTTTGTTGTGCCATTTATCCTCATTACTTCTTTTTGAGAGGCAATGTAGTATCTCTGCTTAAAACACAGAAAATACGTTACTGTAATTTCTTTACAACCAAGAAATACTTAAATTATATATAAATTTTTTATTAAATTTACCAAAAAATAGACGAAGAGATCGTTAAAAGTTTAAAACATTATGGAATCGTTTGATCCATATAGTAAAGCTCGGTTGTTGTTTTATGTTCATACTTAAAAAAGAATGAACACTGCTTAAATATGAATCTTTTCCTTACCTGCATGCGAATAACTACATAAACCATTGGTATAGCGACAATTAAGACTTGCCATGTGACAACTGCTAAAACTGCAAGACTAGAATAAAAATTTATAGTGGCTCCCATTGAATAACTGAGGCTAAAGGGCAGGTCAAGATCCATAATGCTTAGATCAGACGAGACCTACACGATGAAATGACCGTTAGATTTTTTGTTTTGTTTTTTGTATTGCATTTCATAGAAAGGAAAATAATTGTGCATTATTCTCACCCTACTAAGTACCCTTCCCAATGGTGTAGAGTCATAAAATGACATGGGTGCATGAAAGAGGGAGTTCATCAACTGTGAAAATAAATCTTTTGATGATTTAAGACCCAAAGTAACTATAAGTAGACATCTGATGAACAAAAAAACTGTTGAAAAACCACCGATAAGGAGATGAATTAAAATCAATTGCAATGTGCTGACAAGCGGATTGTCAACATTAGAAGCCATCCACGAGTTTTGCAATATCTGACAAAACACAAAAATAAGGTGACAAAGAAAAGCCATAGAAAATAATATATAGCCTTTCGTCTGATTCAGATATTGTAAGTAAGGCTTCAATCCAGTGTCGCCTTTCTCTCTCTCTTCTTGATGAATTAATTGATTTCCATTTGGTGCTTTATACTGCTTCAACACCGAAGCTTGCATACTCTTTATGGAAGTTGAATGTCTTTCGGAAAAAGTAGCACTTGCAAATTGGTCAGAACCAGCAGTCTCTTTGTGAGCATTGACAAGATCATTGAATTCTTGGCTTGAGGTCATTAGTTGGTGATATGGACCAGATTGTACGATTTCCCCATTAGACATCAACTGTAAATAATGTCAAATTATTGTTCAACCGTAATTTTGTTCTAAACCAGCTACATTATTGAATGCTGCAGAGGAGGTAAAATATCAATTTTAATGCTCTAAATGATGCTTTTATAAGAGTGAAATTTAAATGTTATTCGAGTGCATTTCTGGTGTAGTGTGCACTTGAAACTGTTTTTTATGGTACGAAACCTTTCATACTAAATTTCCGAACATTGCAATTATAATAAGTGGGAAAATAAGTGTATTAGAATACATGACTACCACCCACTTGGGTTGGCCCGGTGGTATTGGCTTGGGACCTGGGAGTGTGCTCCTCCTCAAGGTCTCAGGTTCGATTCTCCCGGTGTCAATTTAGGTGGCTAATTTAGCTTCTTAAAAAAAATATAAATAAATAGACGACTACCATATGATCTGAGTAGGGTCGATGAAAAAGAGTGATGATTATACTAGAAAAGTTTCGCTCGAGATTAAAGAAATATGTTACCAGACAACCATAAGAACCAGAAAGCTATGTAGAACTGAATGTTAGATGATAAACAGCCAATGTAAAACTAAATTCAGCGTCTCAGGATAAACATGAATGATATGGCATAGGCAAGAACAACATCAACATGAACAATGACATAACATATTCCCTAAGTTGAATGAACTTACCAAAATAGAATCAAAGGCTGGGAGGAAGTCAACTTGATGAGTAACAAGTATGAGTGTTTTCCCTTTGAGTCCTTCCATGATGTATTCCTGCCAAGTTTCAAAGCCATCATTAGTAAAAAAAATGACACTAGACATGTACAAGTAGTATGTGAAGAAAAGATGTCATTACATTAAACAAACTTTTCGCAGTATGTGCATCAACAGCACTAAATGGATCATCTAATAGATATATATCAGCATTCTGATAAAGAGCACGAGCAAGTTGAATTCGCTGCTTTTGACCTCCGCTTAAATTAACTCCTCTCTCACCTATTTCAGTGAGGTCACCATAGGGAAGCAACTCAAGGTCCTTTACCAGTGAAGACCTTTGAAGTGTCTCTTGATATCTTTGATCGTCCAACTCAGATCCAAACAAAATATTTTCACGTACTGTTCCTGTTTGTATCCATGCTGTTTGAGAAACATACGCAAATTTCCCATGAACGTCAATCTGTAATTCAGAATATATAATCAGACACCGACTAATATTACAACTGGAATGTAGGACATAAAATTCATTGCTCTAAGTTGAATTAATATGATAGGACCTCACTGTATCCATTTAACTGATACCATTTAATTGAGATTACAATTCTCTCAACTTTTAACAAAAATCTGAATACCATCCAAGTTATAACCAATTAGAGTATCGCATGATTTAGGAGTGTATTGTAGGAGCGAAAAGGGAATACAAATTTACCGTTCCCTTTGTTTTTGAAACTTCTCCAAGAATTGTTGCAATGAGAGTTGATTTTCCTGAGCCAACTTCTCCACAAATAGCCACCTTTTGCCCATGTCTAACCTCCATACTTATGTTCCTTAGTGTTGGTTTTGATGCATTACCTTCCCATGAAAAGTCAGAACATTTTATTGAAATCGAGCCTTTGAGGTTATCATTGAAGCATTTTTTCTTGAAATTTTCTCTATGCAGTTCTGGTGCCTCAAGGAAATTAACAATCCGAGAGAAAGCAACTTTTGCCTCAACGATCACTGCAATAACATCTGGGATGCTTGAAATTGGTTCTTGAATGAGGCGCAAAGTTGCCACAATAGTGAAAACATTACTTGCATGCAAAGGAACTTTCAGAAAGTAACATGCTAGAAAAGAAGCAGCAGATACCAACAATGGTGATGTCCAAACGATACAGACAAAGAATGCCTTTCTTAACTGCACTGCTGATAGCAATTTGAGTTCCACATTTCGTAAGTAATATACAACATTTTTAAAATGTGTTTCCCATGCATATAACTTCAACACTTTCATAGTCACAAAAGCCTCAAAACTAGCCTTTAATCTCTCATCTTGTGCCACCATAAGTTGCCTTTGAAACTTGTGCTCTAACTTGGCTAGGTGCGCATTGCAAAGCATAGTGAGAATTATCATTGCCAATGATGCTAGTATTGCTAGTCCAATTGTGCGGAAAAGAATTACTAATGCAATACACAGTTGGAGGATAGTTGTCCAAGTCTGGTGAAACCAAAATGGAAATTCTCCAATTCTATAAGCATCCACGATTATATAATTGATTATCTCACTACTAGAGTGAATCAATCTAGCAGAATTGGACAACCTTAACATTTTTTTATAAATGGATGCATTAAGTAGTGATCTAACTTTCATCCCAACAAGTCTACTCCGGAAATACCATTGTCTTTGTGATACGGATCCAATGATCTTTATAAAGAAGAGTGATATGGCTAATATATAACCCTGATAATTGAAACTTGTATTGCCTTCAGCAATCGATATAAATTCATTCAAAAATAGAGGACCAGAAGTTAGAGCAAGTACCTTTAGCAAAGCAAAGAGTCCTGTTATCAAAATCTCTCTCTGGTAGCACAAAATTATTGTCCAAAATACCGACGAATGTAATGATGATTCGTGTTGTTTTTGTTTGTTTAACTGTTCTACAAATGACAAATAACAACTTTTTGCTCGATCAATCTCTCTTAACTTTGGGATATCCTCATCTACAAGTGTTTTCTCTCGACCCCTCTTCATCAATGGATTCAACCACCAAAACGAAATCTTACTGAAGAATCCAGCCTTGGAAAATGGGGTTATATTGCTAACAGGATCAACTTCATTGAGCTGACCATTCAATGGAGCATAAAAGCTTTCATCAATGGATTCACATGTACATGCTTGGTAAGTGCATAACAGAGGTAAAGTTGCTCCTGAAAAAGATAGAACATCTAAAGCTGCATTGAAGGAGAGTTCGCTACTACCGATTGCATAAGAAGACATCGATAAAGAACATAAACCAGAAACAAAGAATATGAAAACAGAAAACATCCATAACCATGCTCTTGTGAGTTGTTTTATCTGAAGGCTTACAATTAAACTTACTAACAACCATGTGAATCCATGAAAGAGATCTATCAACCACCCGTTAATTCCTAACGATAAACGCAGCAGTCCAATAGAGATATTGATTATGGCAGATACTAGTTGCAAGTTTGAATATCTTACAAGACTCCAAAAGGGTCTTCTTGAAGAAGTCTTGAGGATCATGATGATGAATGTCAACATGATTAGCAGGAACAAACCAAAGCAAACTATACTCCAAAGATCATCCATCTTCAGTTTAGCTTTGTTTTGCTGCTCAAACTCTATATCAAACAGGAAACAAAATAATGTCATTTATAATCAAATACCTCTTGAATGTGTAATGGGATAATAGAAAAATAATCATTGCCTGTTTCCCGTGAAACATTGAAGTACAATGGGATCCAGATTGTCTGACTTTATGGCGCCAAGTGCACTCTCATTTTCAACTTTTATTGGCCATCAGATCAATCCTATGTTTCATAGAGTGCCGCGTGTTTTCAAAAAAAAAAAAAAACAAATTGAAACGGCAAGAAATAAGAATGGGGTAAATAGTCATTTTTCTCGTTGAATGTGTAAGGAGTAGCTACAATAATTCTTTAATAAATAATTGTTGTTTTTCAACAAAAAGTTAGTACATTTAACTACTTTAACGTGCGCAATATTGTACACGTTAGATAAACTCTTAAATGAATTATTAGTTTCCTGGACCCATAATTGGAAGATCTAGATAAATCTGATATGTCATATCACTAAGATAAGAAACATGATTTCGTCATGACTTACCAGGAGGACAAGAATGACTTAAATTCTATGAAGTGGCTAGATGCCATGAGATCTTATATAAAATCTATGTGCACAAACTATATATAGATATTGGTCATATCATCCAAACGAGTAAAACCCATAAGATAAAAGCATGTTTTCTTATAGAAAACTAACATGGATGGTATTATGAATACCTTTAAGACGTGAATGATTGTAAAAGATTTCATGCAAACTCACGATGCAAATCATGATAGAAACATTACATCATGATAATACTCAACTCTAACTACTCACTTGCCATTGTTATTGATGACATCTCGTCATTACGTAATTTTTTATGTAAATTTCATCACATTTTTGAGTTCACAAAGCAACTTAAGCAGCAAGAAAAGCATAAAAATTGAAGAAAATAAGAAGAGACAAAACGTGTCACGATTTACACAAAACGTGACACGATTTACACAAAACGTGACACGATTACACAGGTAAAAAACATGCTCTCGGCATTGAGCAAAATGTGTCATGATGACCAAAACGTGACACGATTTTGGAAACCCTAATTTGGGTGGTTTGTTACACAAGGCAAAACGTGTCACGATTTACTAAAAACGTGACACGATTAGGCAATTTTGAGCCTATTTATTCTGAAGTTTACTTTGAAAACAAGGATTACGATTTGGAGATAGCAAAGTGCGATTTTGAGACCTAAAGATGGCTAGGAGGGCGATTTCTTCAACCTTCTATAAGTTCATGTATGTTTTAATTCATATATTGCTAATGTTATTTGTAAACTCGATTATTAGTAGCTAAATCTCTTAGAGATTAGGTGTGAGATGATTATGTGTAACCCTAATTGAAACATGTTGTTGTGAAACTCTATCTATTGTGAATGATAATCTAATCTTTATTCAATTCAATTGTTCTTAATGCTTCTTATATCCTGATCAAATATAAACATGATTTCGTGAGAAGGAATGACTACTAACCATAGCTTTCAACTTAGACCTAATTGAATTGTTCAAATAAACAGGGTTAGTCTAGGAATGGATAATCGTTTATTTGTGATATTAAGTTAACGTTCTTAAAACCTTCAAAGAATATTAGACAACCTAAGGAATTAGGGGTTGTAATTTGAGAAGAGAGTCCTAAGTCAAGGGATTTATTAGGGCTATTTTGTTAACCATCGTGAAACTAGAGAATCATTCCTAAGAAATAGGTGCAATATACCAATTAGGGGAACCAGAGGATTCGAAAGACCTGATCTCATCTCTCTCATATTTTCTAATCAAATCTTTACTTTCTGTAATTTAAAATTTTATGCAATCAAATCAAATCTACTGCCTATGGCAACAAAATAACTTTTACACATCCTAATTAATAAGCTACTGTTTTATTGAAGTTAACACAGTCTTTGTGGATGCAATCTTTTCTTTACAAATTCGATAGTTTTTAGTACACTTCCAGATATCTATCAAGTTTTTGGCGTCGTTGCCAGGGACTTTTGAATTATTTCAACAAGGCAATTGCGTTATAATTTAGGATTTCTGCAATTTATTTTCTGTCGAACTTTTTTAAATTGTTTCAAGAGTTCATTATTATTTTTTATTGTGCAGTGCTACTAAGGTATTCGTTTGTTGTTTATGCGAGGTAGAAGACAACTAGGAGACTTGTTGTTTGATCCAGAAATCGAGGAGACAGCAAAAGCGAATCGCAAGGCAAACCGGTTGGCTCGTTCACCTGATCCTGGTTACAGAACACCACACACTAATTTGACTTTCTTTGAACCTGAGACAATCACTGCTCCTGTTATCAAAATGGGAGAACCAAATCCACCACCTAGACCTAAGATGGGCGATTATGGGTTAGCAGCTAACTGCAGTCGTCTAACTCATGTCTTTCAACCCGCAAACCCCGTAGCTTTTGATATCAAAACCTCAATTCAGAATCACTTGAAGGATAGACAGTTTGATGGGTCGGACAACGTTAGTCCTCATGAACACTTGAGTCACGTTTTGTGTGCCCTCAGCTAATGTAACTGACGACCAAAAGAAACTTAGGTTGTTCCCCTTCACCTTGACAGAAAAAACCAAACATTGGTTGTTAACTTTACCGAATGGAACTATTCAAACGTGGGACTAGCTTGAATTAAAATTCTTAGAAAGATTTTTCCCTATGTCCAAATATTGGGAGAAGAAACATGAGATCTCAAACTTTAGGCAAGGGGAGAATAAGTCATTTTATGATGCCTGGGAGCGGTTTAAATTGCTGCTTAAAAGGCTTAAAAGGTGTCCTGGCCATGAGTTTACTGACAAGCAATACCTACAAGTCTTTACCGAAGGGTTGACACACAACAATATGATGTTTTAAGATGCTTCAGCTGGTGGGAGTATGAGAGTTAAAACAGACCATGAAGTCGAAACCGTAATAGAAAACATGGCCCAAAATGAATATCGTGCTGATGCCGAGAAAAAGAAAAGGGGAGTTTTGGGGTTAGTGACAATACCATCTTAGCAAACCAAGCAGCCATGAACAAACAGTTAGATTTTCTGACCAAGCATGTTCATGGGTTAACCATTGAGAAACAAAACCAACAGGTAGCTTCAATCAGGTATGATCTGTGTGGTGAGGGGCATGCCAAATGGTGAGTGTGTACCAAAAGGAGCGAGTGAATAAACAAACTACATGGGAAATTATCAGAAGGGAAACCCTTACTCGAACACTTACAACCCAGTTTGGGAAAATCACCCTAATCTAAAATATACCAACAACAATACTTTGAACCCACTGTTACCTAACCCTCAACAACAGCAACATCAGCAAAGAAAACCATCAGCTCTCGAGGAAACCATGGTTAACTTCATGAAAATAACTCAAACCAACTTTGAAGAAATGAAAGCAATTTAGGAGGCCGAAAGGAAGAACAATGAGGCCGCAAGAAAAATGTTTGAAACCCAAATTGGGCAGATAGCAAAGCAGCTGGATGATCAGGCTAAGGGTGGATTCACAGGTAACACTAAAGATAACCCTAAGAATGAGACTTGTAATGCTATTGAGTTGAGGAGCAAAAAGGTTTTAACACCTTTAATTCCAAAAGCCACAAAGAAGGGTGAGGAAGTAGTAATGGTGTAGTTGAAAAGAATGTTGATGAGGTTGTAGTTGAAAAAGAAAATGATCATGGTGTAGTTGAAAATGAAAAAAAGGAAAAAAATAATGAGGGAGAAAAAAGCGAGCCTTTGATAGATGTGGATTCAATTTTGAGGAAGTCTAAGAGCCAATTGTTGAAAGATGGAGACAAACTTGAGGAAGTCTAAGAAATTCCATCATATATGAAGCTTCTTTATCCACATTTGTCTAAAAAGAAGAAGAAGGAAGAAGGGCAATTCAAGAAGTTCATGGAACTATTCTCTCAACTACAGGTTAACATTACTTTTAGTGAAGCTCTTGATCAAATGCCGGTTTATGCTAAATTCATGAAGGGGTTGTTAACCGAAATAAGAAAACCAAAGGATGATGAGAAAATTGTAGTGTCATCCTTCAAAAGAAACTCCCTTCTAAGTTGAAAGATCTAGGCGCATTTACTATTCCTTGTACCATTGGGAAAGTAAGTGTGGGAAGAGCTCTATGTGATTTAGGGGCAAGTATCAACTTGATGCCTATTTCTATGATGCAGAAGCTAGGATGTGGTGAGCCTAAACCGACAAGAATGACCCTCACTTTAGCTGATCATACCATTTCTTATCCTTATGGAGTGCTAGAAGATGTGTTGGTACAAGTTAATGAATTGGTGTTTCGTGCTGATTTGGTGATCTTGGATATGACTGAAGATGAAGATATGTCATTGCTTTTAGGAAGACCTTTTCTAGCGACAGGTCATGCTTTGATTGATGTGGAACTGGGAGAGCTGATGTTGAGGTTCAAAAATGAGCAGGTGGTGTTCAATATCTTTGAAGCTATAAAACATCGAACTGAAAATCCTCAATGTTACCGGATAGATGTTGTTGATGAGATAGTTGAAGACAATTCACGTGAGCCTCAACCAACACAACCTATGGAGAAAACACTTGTTAATTCTATTGAGGGTTGTGACAAAGATGAAGATCTAGAGGTGAAGGAATGTGTCAAACAACTTGAAGCAAGGAAACAAGAGGTAGAACCTGTAAAAATTGAAGATTTACTAGGTGAAAAGACCTTAGGGGCGCAACTTGTAAGTAAAGAGGGAGAGAAAAATCCAGAATTGATAGAACTTCCTTCTCACTTGAAGTATATCTTTCTTAGCAAGGACGCTTCCAAACTGGCAATCACCAGCAACACCTTGACACGTTTAGAAGAAGAAAAACTAACGAGGGTGTCAAGGGACAATCAAGGAGCATTGGGATGGACCATTTCTAATTTGAAGGGTATTAGTCCAGCTTATTGCATACACAAAATATATATGGAGGCTGAATACAAACTTGTTGTTCAACCACAAAGAAGACTAAACCCGACAATGAAGGAGGTGGTTAAGAAGGAGGTACTAGAATTGCTAGATGCAAGTATTATTTATCCTATCTCTGATAGCACTTAGGTGAGTCATGTTCATGTGATACCAAAGAAAGGTGGAATGACAGTGGTGGCAAATGAAAAAAATGAATTGATACCCACCCGTACCGTCACAATTTGGAGAATGTGTATAGATTACCGGACGTTGAACCAAGCAACAAGGAAGGATCATTTCCTGTTACCGTTCATGGATCAAATGATAGATAGGTTGGTTGACCAAGCCTTTTATTGCTTTTTGGATGGGTATTCGGGGTATAATCAGATTATGGTGTCTCTAGAGGATCAAGAGAAGATTGCCTTCACTTGTCCATTTGATGTGTTTGCTTATAGGAGAATGCTCTTTGGGTTGTGTAATGCGTCGGCGACCTTTCAAAGGTGTATGCTCTCCATCTTCTCTGACATGATAGAGAAGAACATTGAGGTATTTATGGACGACTTTTCTGTGTTCGGTAAGTCTTTTGATCAATGTTTGTTTCACCTAGATGTTGTCCTTAAAAGATGCACTGAAACTAATCTCATTTTAAATTGGGAAAAATGTCATTTTATGGTAACTGAAGGTATAGTTTTGGGGCACAAAATAAGTGGGAAAGGCATCCAGGTGGACCAAGGAAAAATAAAGGTTATATACAAATTTCCTCTCCTGATAATGTTAAAGGGGTGAGGAGTTTCTTAAGGCATGTTGGTTTCTACTGGTGTTTTATAAAGGATTTTCAAAAATAATCAAGCCCCTTTGTAACATCTTAGTCAAAGAAAATGATTTTAATTTTGATTCTGAATGTTTAGATGCTTTTTCTTTGATTAAAAACAAGTTGGTGACTGCACCAATAATCATTGCACCAAATTGGGATTTACCTTTTGAACTTATGTGTGATGCAAGTGAAAATGTGCTGAGAGACTCTAAGAAATAGGGTCCTAAGTCAAGGGATTGATTAGGGCTATTTTGTTAACCATCGTGAAACTAGAGAATCATTCGTAAGAAATAGGTGCAGTATACCAATTAGGGGAACCAGAGGATTCGAAAGACCTGATCTCATCTCTCTCATATTTTCTAATCAAATCTTTACTTTCTGTTATTTAAAATTTTATGCAATCAAACCAAATTTACTGCATAGAGCAACAAAATAACTTTTACACATCCTAATTAATAACGCTACTGTTTTATTGAAGTTAACACGGTCCTCATGGATACGATCTTTTCTTTACGACTTCGATAGTTTTTGGTACACTTGTCAGATATCTATCAGTTATATAATGTGTTTCAACAGATGGATGGCGAGGTTGCATTCCTTAATTGCAATGATACTACATATGTATTTGACATATATGTAGAGTTTCGTTAATCTAAAGGATGCTACAAATGTATATAAATTTAAAAATTCACTTATGGATTATGAGAAGATTAATGAAGTTCAATTAGTTTTATTAAAGAAGTCGAATGAAAACTTAGATTAATAAAGAAATATTGTACACACAAGGAGGTAAGTGATGGTCGGATTTAGGCAAGTGTACCAAATCTTTTATCAAGTAATAAAGTGATAAGTAGAGTATATCTACAGGGATTATTGTTTCAACCAAACAATTTTCGTTACTTATTTGGGAACAAATAAAAATAAAAGAGATAAGGTTTAGAGTTTTGCAACAGAGCAAAGTTTACTTGTTTTGATTGCAGAATGTTAGCGGCAATTAGGATTCTTAGAATCCCATCTATTTAATTGTTGGAATTACATAAGAGTCAAGTCTTATTCATGTTATTAACTGTTATCTATCTAAGTGATGAGTTTATGGGGTTTCACTACCTATCAGCTGTCAAGTTGCACCTGCTGATCACATGAGAATAATACATGTGGGGCCTTACTCTCTCAAAGATATGGGCTCATTCCCCTCCAGCTGTCGAGTTGCACATGCTGATCACATGGATGTACGTGTGGGGTCTTACTCTCTTAGAGGTAATTGAAACATAGACTTAAGTTAGCTTTCATAAATTCCGATAAGTGTAATCCCAATGTTCTTAAAGGTCCGCTCATCTAGGAATCTTAGAAGCATATAACACACTCTCCCTCTCGGTACTCTACAAAAGGGCAGCCCTATCAGCGTGTACCTTACCAAGGTGAAAGGAGAGTGGAGTTACTGGGCAGATTTAAGTCATGAAGTCACCCGTTTCCTCAACTACTAACTAGTTACTTCCTGACTCTGGTAGATATGCAACAATATTACCGTCCCCTAACTTTTGCAACTGTAGCAGTTTTGGTCCCCCAAAGCTAAAAAAAATAACACGTGGCACCTCATTTAGGGTGCCACGTCAGCGTAGACCGAGTCAAAATTGGCCTTGGGGCCAAAATTGCCACAAATGCAAAACTTAGTAGGCGGTTTTGTAATTTTTTTTCTTAGGGGACCAAAATCGTAACTTTGAGAAAGTTAAGGGGTTAAAACTGTTATTAAGTCTATTGATTTAACTACCAAATTCTCATTCAAGCTGTCATTTTGATATAATGGCAATTGGTTTCTTATGTACTTATTACAATTGAAAATTGAATGTTTTTATTTAATTATACTAATGTAGACGATTGTGTAAGAATTTGATAAATTGACAAAAGATTGAAACTAAGTGTGATCCAGAGTAAAGTAAGATAAAGCCAATTCAAAGAACAAATTCAAGTTTAATGGTTTAAACAACGAAACTTGTCAAGGAATACCGCTCTTACGTTCAGTCTGCCAAATCGCATTGATGTTACCAATGTTATCTTACTGTTGTTTCTTCCTACTTCACATTGATGTTACCTGGATGTGAAATCAAGAAAACAGGATGTGAAATGTGTTATGTTAGGATAAATTGTGGGGCATGTGAGATGGTACTAAAGTGAAATTAGGCCCAAGAATAAGGTCTGTGAGTTTATGGAAGACGAAATAAACAAGTCGGCTCTAGTGCGAAGAGTTAGGGATGAATTCTAAATTTTGTATATTCATTTCTTTACAAATCCAAACTCTATAAACTGATTTGAAGATGACATATATAGACTGACTACACTTACATCAATAATTGCAGAAGTTATTTTTGTCAAATTTACCAATCTTGTGTTTGTATGTTGACTAGAATATAGTTGCATGAGTTTCAGCACCAGCTGCTGCAATTTCACAAGATGAGAAAAATGGATGGGCCAGCACCGGTGGGCGAAAAAAACCAAAAAACCGAACTGAACTATTACTAACATTTCTGAAACTGAACTGAAACAGTTCAGCTCGGTTCAAAATAGTTCAGTTCGATTCGAAACGGTTCGGTAACTAAAATTCCATTTCGTTTGTTTTTTTTTTCATATTTTTTTCAAAGGTACCAATAATAAACAGTTCAGTTCAGTTCGAAACACAGACAATTCAGTTATGTTCAGTTGTTTTAAATTTAGCAAACAATTCAGTTTAGTTCGGTTTAGTTTTCATCCCAAACTAAACTATGCCCACCCCTAAGCACCATAGCAGGTATGATAAATTTTAGTGTAATTTGTACATTTAATTGCAAGATTCATCACTATTGGACTTTGCTTATGGATTCTAAAATTTACATGAAACAAGCAGATTAAGCTTTAAATTAAACTCTCTGTGCTACTTTATACATTTTTACTATCAGATACTTTTCAAAGTAACTACTTAATCAATTTATTCCGGTATACAAATTTGATAAAAGCAAATGATTTTGGCATGATCAAAGCCATCACATTTTACACAAGCAGTAACAAGAAAGTATTTTCTATGTTTCCATTTGATACAAAGGTGACATTGATATAAAAGAAAATAATGACCAAGTTGGATAAATGTGGTCCATAACTAAATCAGAAAAAACCAAAATCCGATAGTAGAAAACAAATACTATTTCTACATCACTCTCATAATCAATTGCCTTCAACTACATGCCGCAGAGAGTATTCAAGTCCATATTCTCTCACACTCACAAGAAAAACAAAAAGACAGAAAAAAACAAAGCAAAATGGAACATCACAAAACAAAGGAAGGAGGGTAGTCATTTATGTTGTCATATGTCACATTATCATTTTTGTCATTTTGTTTGATACCCATATCTATAAATTGGACCACCGAAAGGCTAAACTAGAAAGAAAGCTAGGATCTATACTTTCTCTTAGTTCACATATAGGGTCAATAAAACTAGCATGGGTTCACACTAAATAAATAAAAATAGGAACATTAATTGCAAATAAAGCAGACACAATTAAGAATACTAAGTAAAACAGATCAATTCTAAATATAGATTTAAAGTGTGCTTCGTTCTGCGGTGACAAAACTTTATCTTTTGAAAATGTTGATGAATATTAATTTATGTTTTGATACATTCAGGTAAAAATTGTTCTTATCAATTCATATTGTTTTGATAGTTTGAATCAAGTTGATTTTAGTAGAATACTAAACTACAACTACTAAAATCAGGTGTTTGTTAAATTATGTTAGGACAAAATTTTGAAATGGTGTTGAATAAATTGTTTTTCAAAACTATGTCTTCACTAATGATGAAATTATTTATTGAAAATTGTATGATTTTACTAATTTTTGTTGTAGCAAAAACTTTAGTTTCACTAATGATGAAATTATTTATTGAAAATGTATGATTTTATTAATTTTTGTTGTAGAAGAAACTTTAGTAGTATAGTTTCTCTTTTAGTGTTAAAGTTATAGATTTATAGTGTTGTAACAAATAAAGCTCATAACTTTCCAACATTATCCCTTAACCATTGTTACTTGAAACATTTTACAGCCTCCTTTTGTCTTAATTTCATATTTTCATAATGAAAATACTCAAAACTAGTTACACTATTTCAACATGACAAAACTAAAGTCAAACAAAGTCACAAGTCAACCATGTGGTCTTTGATAGTGTAGGGACAAACACTATTTGAGTACATGTCAAATACTTACACCCTAAGAAAAACTGCTATAATACATAAAAATCAAAGCACAAGAAAACATTGTCTCTTCAAGTTACTTTTTTAGGATTAAATTTATTTTTAGTTCTTATAAAATTTAATTTTTTGTTTTCAATCCCAACAGTACTCATTTTTTGGTTCCTACAAATTGCAAAAAAGTACGCTTTTAGTTCCTCTTTAGGAAATGAAAGCATATGGTTCTGTAATTTGTATGGACTGAAACGTGAGTATAGGAACTGATAACAAAATTCGTGATTATAAGAACTAAAAACACATTTAAACCTTTTTTTTTCCTTCTATCATAAAATTTGCAATGTCACCTTAAATTGGTACTACTCCCAATTCTGTTCAAGCTACTTGTAGCTGGATAAACCTTGCTCCTAAAATCAGAATCTATTTCTGAATTAGACCCTGATTCCCAAAGGCCTTGAATAGACCTAGTAGATGAACCATATCTCTCAAACTCTAGCCTTTGTCTTGGGGCACTTTGTGACCTAACCTTAGCCCTAGAAGATTGAGTATTTGCCATATAACTAGGATAACCAGAGTAAGCATTGAAAAATCCCCATGAACTCTCACTTTTAGTAGGTGTAAAAGGACCTCTCCTCGAACCACTTTCGAGTCTTGAAGAAGCCGAAAATGCCTGTGGACTACTCTCGGCGGTTCGGGAAGAAGCTACTTCTTCTTTTCCTTTCTGATGCTTCATAGAAGAGAGACTTGGATTATAAGCTTTAGAAGAACGTTTTGACGGCGATTCATGTACCATAAAATTTTCATTATTGTAATCAGAAGATGAATAATGATGTTGAAAAGAGGTGCTAGTACTATGTTGTGATTTCAAATGTGGTTTCCAAGTATCTACTTCAAGAATTTTGTCACTCTTTTCATCATCATTTACATTTTTCGATGAAGCATCGCCGGTTTGGCTCCATGTGTTTTCTTCCATCCAACTGTCTAACCAATTTGAACCAAACCGGGCTCTTTCTAAGTTAATGTCTCTAAAATTTGCATTTGAACTACATCTCTGCAGGTTCAAATTGAAAATTTCAATTCAAGGTGAAATTAAAATAATTGGTTGGAGTAACAAAATCACCAACACATGTTACATGTATACTTTTTCACATTGACATGTAAATCATCTATGAATCCTGTAAATTAAATTTTAGGCATGAATCATGAATACCTTGAGTATGGAAGATCCATCAAATTTCGTACTAAAGACGCGAAGTGGGTGTTCATAATCATCAGGAACCTGCAACAATTTGAAGAAAAAAATCAGAGGATTGTGACTATTTTATCAAAATAATGAATGAATGATCATAAAAAATATTCGAGTGAATGGTCGTTTAGTCCCTGAAATTGTAAGGATTTGATAATTTGATCCTTCAAACCGTAAGCATCATCTTATAATTTGGACCCGATGTTTTCAAAAATCCAAAATGATACCTAAATTTATAAATCATCGGTCACAATAGTCAATCTTAATGTGATCAAGAATTTTCAATTTCAACAATCCCTTTAGAATTTTGTATATTTCAAATACCAAATTGACTGACTTTTCTAATTTTAGAAACTAAATTGCTAAGAAACAATCCAATCAAAAGCCTTATCTAAAGAATAATACTTTAGCATTAGCTTAGTTTGCAACAGCTTTACAAGTTGTAAAGTTAAGTTACATGAGATGAGATTCCAAATTGCAACAATTGGTAGGGTGATGAAGAAAAGTAAAAATATAGAAAAAGGCATTTGTTAAGATGATAAGTTAAAAGAAAGTGTCCTTTAAAAAAAGTTAAAAGAAAGTGAGACACCATTACATAGCTTTTCCAACAAGTTACCATAAGCTTTTTACTAAGATAAGAATCAAGACAACTAATAAAAGAGTATTTCAAAAGGAAATTAGCAGTTTGATACTAAAAATTATAAAGGTCAAGCAATTTAGTCCATCAAATTTACAAAAAAGAAAACCAAAAAATCTTTTGCGGAATCAATACAAATATTGAACCTTTAAAACTTTGGTGCAAATTTTAGAAAAATGACCATCGACGTAAGTTGTTCAATTTAAAAGACTAAATTGTTATTTCGTAAATTAAAAAGACTAAATTAACCAACACTTACGATTTCAATGACTAAAATACTTACTCAAAAAGTAAAAAGTTGGATTTGCTTACAGGGTAATGAGAAAGCAAAGACTTGAAAGAGTGCATATTATCCGAAATGTGCACACGACTTGCGCGTGCCCGAGACTGAAGTCGAACCAATGTTTGCATTCGTCTTAGCATATCAGCTGTCTGCTTTCTTACAATGTGACCTCTCACCAAAGCTTGCAATTTCACCAATGCTTTAAGTGCTCTTAGTGCCCTCCTTGCCTTCCAAATTCATGTAAAAAAATATCAGTAGATATTAAAACTTTCATATAAAATTTTAATAATGGTATGCATTATAATGAAATTGATAGGGAAAAGAACAATTAGACTTTTTTCTTACTCAATCATTAGAGTTCTTCATAGGGAAAAACAATTGACATAAAGCATAGGGAAAAAATGCAAAGAATGGCAAGTTTGTTACATAGTAAAATTAGGCAAACAATAATGATTGATCAAAGAGTAGTGGTTAAAAGTGTGGTGGTGAAAAAGAAATATGTTTATTAGTTTATGTGAAAAAGAAATATGTTTATTAGTTTATTTTTGTAATAAATTTAATATTTTATTATTCATATCACCCATTCATAACTAACAAAAAAATCCAAATAAATTATAAAACCTTGATAATGTTTGGTTTTTATCACAAGTCACAACAATTGATTTGGTTTTAGTCCTTATAAATATTTGTGCATGATAGAAGTCCCCCAAAATATGAAACATTGATGTTATACCAATATGACTTATACCAAGATAAACTAATATGACTTATACCAAACCTAAATCAACAAGTACCAAAAATAATGTTATATATATTGCAACCAACATGGCCAAAAAACTTAAGTAATCAAGCCTAAAATAGAAGATAGGGAACAAATAAGCATGGAATGTCAAAAAGGTAATAGTATATTAAAATGGAAAAGACATAAAGAGGGAAAATAGGGTTGAAGCTTATGGGCGTGATCATTAACAAACACATTTACATAGTGGAAAGTCGTCCATTATCAATGCTCTTTTTTTATCAATTGAAGCTTCCTATGTTGCATTATCCCCACTTTTAAACCACTTACATTGGGATTGGATTCCAAGTAATAATTTACTAATCTCTCTTCTTTAAAAAAAAAATAATAATTTACTAATCTCTCACCATCTGATCTACTCCCTCGGGTCCTATATATAAGAAGAAAAAAAATTTAGTTCATTGAATTATAAATATATTTGGTCTACAATGTAAAACATATATATTAATTATTCAATAAATCTAAAAAAAAATATTATATATGAGATCGATGGGAGTAAATCAATGCCAAAGATTATTGCCATTAAAAAAAAAATGCCAAAGATTATTAAAAATGTGATATAGCAAATTTATAATCTAAATTATCTCATCTAAGTTAATGCTCGAAATTATATTCACTTATTAATGGTATGCCTGCAATAGTTGAAAAAACATTAGCTTAACAAATACTAATGTTTTAGTTTTTTAAGAAAGCATTATAGCCTAACTAAAAGCTCGTGTGTCCTTAAAGTAAGTTGCTTTCTCTCACGTGAAGTCTAGAATAACATTTTATAATGTAAGGTAAAAGGTGCTTATTGTTTACCCCCCACAAAGTATGGTTTTAGAGAACCTAATCTAAATGCATACAATTAGAAATACATAATCAAATGATCTACATATTAACTTTCATATACCAAAATTAAAAATACAATACCAAAATGTAGATCAATTAATTTTAAATCAATGATTCATATGAACAACTGTGTGAATGCATTGACTTCTAGCTTCTTATTGTCAAGACAAGAATGCAAGTTTAGCATGTATCAATGCACCACATATAAAATGCCCTACCAAAAATGAAACTAGTAACTACGAATCTTCAACTACATTGATTAATAGGGAAACCTAATAACCTATATAGCACTTTGGCCCATTATCTAAAACATGGTTGATGATGTGGTGTCGTTGTTCCACTTCATATTTTGTGTAATTTTTTTGGTACAAATGGACATACCTTTCTGGTCCCAGAATGGAAAGCATCATAACACACAAAATACGTGGGGCTATATCTATATATCTTATAGTATTAAATATTTATTCACACACAAATTAAATTACCCGTTGCCACCTTCTTTAATTGTTATGGTCCTTGTATTCTCACTCTCCACCCTTATATTCCAAAAATGGGTCATTTTCAGCTTCATAATTTATCTTTGGACTACTCTCATTACCCTACCACGCAGGTCTAGTAACATTTTGTACCAACTAAAGACGTAGTAATTAATAGAATTGCTTCTTTTTTTTTGAAGGAATAATAGAATTGCTTTTAGCCACCCCAACTATTTCTACAATTCCAATTCCATCCGGATGTATCATTTTTAACGGCTAATAACACACGATTTTCTTCGGATGCTTCTCCACTCTGAAGGAGAGAAATATGGTGGAATTTGTCCATCCGAAAATGTACATCCGGAGCGGGTTGAAATTTTAGAAATAGTTGAGGAGTGAAGTAACTCTCCATAATCAAACTAAGTTACACATGACCTAGCCTAGATGAAACTTATTTGGCCAAGTTTTTTTCTTAAACAAACAAGTCCAATGCTTTTGGAAATTCTATTTAGTTTAGTTAAATAAACAACATTTTAGACCTAATAGACCAACATATATCTAAATAATATAATGATATTATTGTTATTACTATTATTGTTAAATATTCAGACTTGAGAATTGGGTTTTTAAAACAGATTTGATCTACCTATTAAAAGAAAGTATTGTGAGATAAGCCTAACTAAATTTACCCTAAATGAAATGGATGACTGATACTTAACAGAACGAATTTCAAAACACAAAAATGACTTAACACACAAAAATTGCAGCCAGCACGTGATAGGAATACAGAGGGCACTGACTACCATAGCAGTAGTAAAAAAAAAGTTTTTTTTTTGGTTTATATAGCAGTAGTAAAAACAAGTTTTTTTTTGGTTTATAGTAGTAAAAAAAAGTTACATGTATATACATATAATTTTAATTACTTTTTTTTAATCATACACATAAATTTTATATTCCTATATAATTTAACATAAGATAAATATCAATGACAACATATAAATCTCTCAATTAACGAAAATGTACAAAAAATTATCACATGAAATATTTATTGAAAATGATACATACATGCACCAAAAACTAATGGTCCAAAGTCCTAACAAGTGCAAACACACATCTCGTCTTTGTTCGATGTGTCAAAATCAAAATTTTGGAGCATGAAAAAGAATAAAAAACTAAGTATGGCTAAATAATAAATTTAAACGTCGAAATAACACTATTCTAAGGCAAATTTGTCGGTGGATATGGAACCCAAAACACTATACTCCATAGTCCAAACTGGTACTTAATTAATGAATTTCATTTTGAAGGAGACAAAGAGTTGATGTTGTCAAAAGAGCATGTTGCTCTAATATGGATAGTTGAAAAATAACAAAGAAAAGAGAACCGGCGTTGAAATTACAAAGCAATAGTACTGTACTAGTATATAAAGAATTGAAAAATTCTTCCTAAAAAAATATTAAAAAAATTCTATTACTTCAATTGAAAAATAGAATGGGCAGAAAGCAAGCAGAGAAATCAAGAGTCAAACAAAGTACAGTGATGTGGAAACGACTATAAATTTCATTTAGACACTCACAAAATATGAATCAATATTTTCAATAAAAATAACAATAAATTGTACTTTTTTTTAAAAGAATAAATTTTATTTTTATTTCTGACCTTTTTTATGAGTGTATCTAAACTATTCACAAGCACTGCTTGGAATTTGGAAATGAGATGAATTAATTATTCTTGATATGAAAAACCAATAGTTACTCTTTAAATATTCAATTAAAAGAACAATAATAGCTATTTAATAACTATAACTACCTCCATCACCTAAAATCAACAATTCAATTTTTTAATGGAACAAAATCCTTCAAATTCTGTTAAAATATAAAACCTCGCAACTTTTTGGCTACTTTTTTCATTTTTTTATATGAACTTTCCATTTTTTTTTAAACAATCAATGGAGTTTTTTTTTAGTAAATGTTAGCTATATACATATACCGAAGATTAATTACACATGAATTTCATTATTCAATCGAAGCCAGTGCAATTTTATAACATTTTTTACTTATTATAATTTATACAAGTACAAACAAATTTTTACTGTGAATAAGATTTTAAGGAAATCATGGTAAAAAATATGAAACAAAATTTGTTACATACCAGATAACCTCGGAAAGCCGACTGAATCTTCACGGCAGCATCAATTTCCTCCGACAACCGTCTCCGGCCAGTCGTCGGAGTTCGAGGTCCTCCAGCAGAATTTCCAGCACCACTATTACTTGTCAGTCTAACAACCTCAGCGGCAGCATGAGCAGCAGCGAGTGCAGCTTCAGCAACAGCGGCAGTAGCAGCAGCAACAGCAATGGCATGTTTATTAGCATCATAGTTATCAGAGAAAGAAGAAGTTGAAGGGTCAGAATTTTTGTTGGTTTTTTGTCTTGTGTTGTTCTTTGTGAAGCTCCATGTTCTTTTGTCTTTTTTGTTGTTGGTGGGTTGTTCTGGTGGTGGATTACGGTGTTTTTTGCCGCCGAAAAGTCGTCGGAGAAAGTTCATGGTGAGGTTTATGTCATTGGGTGGGAGAGTGTAATGAGAGAAGGTTTATGGAATTTAGAGAGAGAGAGAGAGAGAGAGAGTGAAGATGGAAGAAGAAGAAGATGAAACACTTAAATTGAGGAGTTTGTGAGTTTGTGGAAGAATTTTGGAATATGTTCAATGGTTTATTTATTCATTGTCACGCACTATTCAATGTATCTCTTCTCCACGCGCTATTGGTAATCAAATAAATAGAGTGAAAAATGTAAATCTTGGTAAAAATAGTCTTTCAATTAAGTAAATTATATTATTTTAGATAAACAAAATGATATTAATCATTTGAAAACTCGCCTATAAATGAGAGATTTTGAGTTTGAATTTGGGTTAATTATGATGTTCAGTTTTAATCTAACAATTTCAGCATAGGTAAATTGAGCTAGAATGAATGCACTTAGATTAATGAATAAACGAGTAAATAAAACAAACTGATACATTATAAAATTTGAGTAAAAAAATACATTACAAACATGTGTAATTGAAAATACATCATCAATACTTAGAGACTATAATGTGTTCACTAAATAAATATGTGGTTATATAAATCGAGGTTGAGTCCAAATAGAGGAGGTAAACCCTCACAATGTGGTCTTTTACGGTTTTATCTTTTATAAAATATGTTTCATTTGATTAAGCAGTGTGAGTGTTGTCTAACCTCGATTCACAGGCAATGCAAAACTTTTAGATGTATAGGACTATTATTTATTTTTTTGGGTGTAAATCAGGTATCCTCCGCACACAACTGCGTAGACTAATCCTTCGAGAATTGTGGGGCCCAAATGAGCGACAAGCTCTCCCTAAGAGTTTTAACGCTGCTGCATGCCCAAGGCTAGATTCGAACCCAAGACCTTGATTAAGCTAGAAAAGACTCGTGTCATCTCATCTAAACGATCTTGGATGGGAATAGTATGTATCTACTATTATACATTTTTTTTTGCTGTTTTATTTTATGCTCTTGACAAATTAATGTCATTGTGATTTTATATTGCATAATATATATTATTAAAAAAATGAGAAATACTAATAAATGTCTTGAAAACTATCCCGAAGGATAAGGTCTTACTCCATACGACTTGGTACCTATTAGATACCACCACCGTGGAGAAAAAGTTTGAGTGTTTAATGAGATTGGAGGTATCAAATGAACATCTCATTTTTCAGTGGGTCCCACACATCTTTAATATTAAAAAGAGCAACGCTACTCACTATGAATTAATAGAAACGAAATTAGACGACAACCAAAATACACTAACCATACAGGGATGAAGTGGTAAATAGAAAAATTATTGAAGGCTAAAAAGGTTATTGTAATTTAAGTGCAGCGCAATTCTTCGCTTTTGTATGTGCATGCTTTCGTACCATTCAACATTACGCTATTAAAAATACCAAATGAAATGATATAGTTATTGATAGATGATTAGTGAGTCCCGTTTAAAAAATTTGCGTGAGATGTTGAGTTGGAGACTTAGTGCTTATTATAAATTATAAATGAAAGATGTCTACATATAAAAGTCATTTAAATACTTAAAAAAATGAATTGATCTATTATGGAGGTTCTAAAACACTTGTTAGAGTGAAAATTTTATTACGATAACGATGTATTCAATGCATTGAAACTTTAAAAAGTAATTTTTTTACATAAAATTTATGCATTATTTCATTTTTCAATCCTTATCGATTCTAAAAATACTTGTCAGATTACCCTTTAAAAATTCAATCTCCCGTACAATATATCTGGATCCATCGTGTCAAATTTTGTATTTTGTTGTGCACTGAAAAGAACAAGGTTTGCACTTATAACCTTATGCATACTATCCAAATCTCTTATGATTACATTAATCCTAATACTTACAGAAAACAAACTGTTGCAATCCAGTTTAGAACAAAAATTTTGTATTTAAATATTAGTGTTGCATCAATAATAGAAAGCTTCGAAAGCTTCTTTCCATCTATATTTCTCAACAGGCACATCAAATTACAAAGTTCGCAATTTGTTACTCAGACTAATGCAAGCCTCATCCCTTAATAAATTAACAAGCACACCTCCCTCCCTCTCTTTAAGACCTTGTGACATGGAATAAATAAATTTTTAAAGCCTTGTCTCCTCATCTAACTACTTGTGATTCCATAAGTTAATACTCCTACCATCCACACCTTCCCATAACACATGAGAATACCTTAACAAATGTTCTTCAAAGATAGAGAATCACTATCCCTTCCAACACATTTGTTATCAATTAAAATAAAGTTAAGAGAATGTTGACGCTTCATCTATTGGTAAATCGACAGGTCTAAATCTGAAAGTCACGTATTCGAACTCCACTCATGTATTTAGAGGGAGGTAACTATAAATACATTTGTAAGCATTCATTAGAACTTTGAAGGTCTTTTCTACCCTGAACGAGGACATCATTCCGTCACCCTAAATTTAATGTGTACTAAAATACAAATCAGACTTAATACATAAAAAAAGATCTTGCTAACAAAGGACACTTTAAAAAATAAAAATACTTTATAAATTTTATGTGGAAAAGGTGGTTTTATATTAAACGTTCAATGTATTAAATGCATTATTTCTAAGATAAAAGTTCCTCTTTAAACTTCTTTGTTTGTTAGCATTATCAAAGAAGAAATAGCATGAACGTGGTTGTATGTAGTACTAAACAAAATAGGTAACCATGCATTATATTTTATTTTTTTCCTTCATATGAGTATCAAATTGATACCTATTTTTCTTTTATAAAATAACACACTTTTTGTCATTTTTGACGTGTTTGTGTATGATTTAAAAAAATAATAATATTTTTGACTCTAAAATGAAAAACTACGTGGACTAACTTTTCTTAAATCTATTTTTTTTTTCAAAAACAACAATGAGGTAACACATGTATTAGTTAAAAATCATTTTTTAAATGTGGTTCTTTTGGGTAGTGAACAAACATAAATAGTTTCAAATTTTTTAAAACTCTCTAAGATTATACAAAATTTATGTTATGAAGGGTCTTGTTCACAAGTGTTTCCTAGATATTCTTTTAGGATTTTAAAATAAGAAAAAAAAATTAAAAAGTTTAATATTTTAATTTTCAATGTATTAAATACATAAATTTTGATAAATTTTATAGTTTAAACTTCTGAAAGAGCCTTTGCTTAGATGTGAAGTAATTTTTCTTTTAATTAGCCTTGTAACCAAGAAAAAATGTGAAGTAATTTTCCCGTTAACCATACTGTACCATAGTACTCTAGGTGTCGTTAGCACCATTTAATTTAATAGGTGATACAGTACATGCTATTGCAATGATTAGTTCCATAACTATTGTTCCAAAGTACATAAAATGATAAAAGAATTGATTTGCAATTTCGCATCATATGCAGGATGATACGACTCTGTAATGAAAATTAGGTACGAGTAATAGACACAACAATTGGAAAGCATTACTATTGTTGTTCCATTTAATGTTGATCTAACCATCATAGCTGCTAACATGTATGATCATTATGACCTAAAACTAGTGAACAATATTACTATATATCCACATAGTAGTATAACAACAGCTCGAAAAATTCATTGTACTCAATTTAACGTTGTAAATGAAAGCCATACCTTGTTCCTATTGGAACAATTGACACCTTCATTAGCATATAGTATTTTTATTTTTTTTAAGCAGCGTATTACTGAAAGCTAGACCGCACAAGAAGAACGGTCAAGCAAAAGAAAGGAACTACACAATAGACACCATAAATATGTGGCAGCCCAACCCCAATTGAATACATATAGTACTTGAGTACATATATAAAAGTTCTAGCTTCATTAGCTAGCACCACCAGCAATTGATTTAAGAGAAATGATATTTGTACAACCATTTTGTGACAACTTTTAAACAATTTTCTCTCTCATACTCACATTATCTTATTTTCCTCTCTTATCATTTTTCTCTCTCCATTGTTTTTGACCAATAAGAAGAGAGAAAAACAAGATTGTCATCAAAGTTGTCTCCAAATGGATGTACATATATCACTACTCTTGAACTAAAGGTTGAATTTGATTTGTTAAGTACTAGTACCTTAGAACAACGCACATGACATGTTTATTTGACTTCTCACAAAAAAAATACTCTCTACGTCCCATAATAACTGAGCCATTTGCAAAAAAAATATTGTCCTAAAAAATTGACTCATTTCACTTTTCAATACAATATTAATTATTTTTTTCCAATTATAGCACTAATTAATATTACTTTCACCTCTCTCAATTCAATATATTCTACTTTGCATTTATGATAAAGAAGAATGCACCAATAATTGATAAGGACACTCAAACTCATTTTTCTCTCTCTTTCACTTATACACATTTTCTTAATAAGTGTGAAATGAGTCAAGAGTTCAGTTAAAATGGAACGGAGGGAGTATCTTCATTGCAACAATAAATATTTGTAGTATAGATGTAAGCGTTCGAGAAACATCAAATATTTATTCAGTAAAAGAGAAGTATAAGATTTTGATGACATGATTGATAATCTCACCCAATCAATCATTGGCAAGGGCTCTCCCGATAGGAGAGGCATCATTGATCATGGTTCCTTTTAGTGCGTCGGAGAATGCAGAGTAGAAGAATAAGTTTCTCATCAATTTTTCTGAGTGCCCAGTTTTTGTAGGTATTTAGTTTGGGGTTTTCACGGCGTTTCAAAAGGAAAGCTTACTGCATTTAGATCACTTTGAATGTCTAGCCGACGACGGTAGACGTATGTCTAATAGAGTCCGTGTGAATTGGTTCGCATGCATTTCGAACATTTGAAAGTCAAGGAATGAAAAGTTGTTCCGAAACAAAGATATATTCTTGGATAACATGGTAGAGCTTTTGAAAAGAAATTTTTGAAATTGGCTGAAATTGAAATCAAACATCATTGATTATAATATTGTTCAATGGTACTTAAATCCAAGAGCTTGTATTGGATTACAATTTGCAGAAAATCACAATGAAAATTATATAAATGCATCAAATCATAATGGAAGTTTATTTCAACTTTCAATGCCTAGTCATGGTTGTTCACATTGAATTGGGACAGGACCTTATTTTGTGCTCAGCAGTGGTTTAATTGGGAGTGGCCTTTTTTTGCTCAAGAGTGGTTTTGGTGTTTGTCTAGATAGCAAAATATTGCTTGTATTTCTTCTTTTATTTCATTGTAGTGAACAAATTCAAAATATGAAACTTTGTTCACATGAAAAATGAATATACCGAGCATAGCTTCCTCGTAAGATCCTTCACTGCCGTGCAAATTCACAAGAAATTTTGTAACATAGTGTGTGTGGGAGCATTTATTTTGTATCATCAACATAATTCTTAATTTTCTGGTCCATTTTATGTGCTGCTGTTATATTGATCAAACTTAAAAAAGCTTAATTACACTTTTGGTCCCCTAAGTTTTCTAAATTGTGATTTTGGCTCCCTAAAAAAACAACTCTTTCCAAGCCCTAAGTTTACCTTCTGTTGCAATTTTAGCCCCTCATGACAATTTTAACCCCATAAGTTTACTTTTTGACTCGAAATTAGGGGGTCTGGAAAGTAAACTTAGGGGGCTAAAATTGCTATGAGGGGCTAAAATTGCAACAGAAAGTAAACTTAGGGGGTTTGGAAAGAGTTGTTTTTTTTAGGGGGTCAAAATCACAACTTTGAAAAACTTAGGAGGCCAAAAGTGTCATTAAGCCAACTTAAAATCAATCTAGGTGTTTTTCTTGGGACGATCTTAGCGCGAAGCAGCCAACTACTTCAATGAAACTTAAATCAATCTAGGAGGTACAATACGTCCAATATATCCTTTATTGTGACGATCTTATTCGTGTGAAGTATCCACCAACATTGTAGTTGATAAATCTTTGTCGAAAAATCTAAATTGCCCCTTTAATAATGTCTTCCCTCCTAACCATATTTTTTCCATCCCCAAGTTTTGAACCCAAAATCTTGCTTGAGAGATTTGAGTCAAGAGATGGATATAAGAAAAACCACAAGAAGGGGGGGGGGGGGGGGGTTTA
>Ga0315914_1001099_pt1 | contig 38994 bp, 19 predicted proteins | sample MpolenodulesMG_FD_203920 | JGI IMG/M metagenome (GOLD analysis project Ga0315914, IMG submission 203920) | Medicago polymorpha root nodule microbial communities from Los Angeles, California, United States - elongated nodules | ecosystem: Host-associated > Plants > Roots > Nodule | place: USA...
GATAATACCCGACAATTTTTGTGGGCATGACTACTTTGGACAATATATGCATGAAACCTGGGCCCATCCAAAATTTGTTCCAGGCTGCCTTTCATCAAAACTTAAAACTTGTACTATGCGGGACTTTGCATTTGGAGGCCTACAGAGCTATCACATTATGTTAGCAAAAATTATTCCGAAGAATTCACCGGTTTTGGATACTATGTCAATCTAGTGCTCCGGCAAACGGTCTAAAATAGAAAGACGATTAACCTCATGTTTGAGGGCTTCTGCAACATGTCAACTTTCGATTGCCGGCATAGGCAAATAAGCTTTTGGTTTTTGGTCACTTTTGCAATGTCAGTGAAGGACCCTTAAATTATTATTATTAATTAAGAGATAAATAGAAAACATGTTGAAGAAGGTAGACACTAAGTGCATGTTTAGATCAGCAGTTTTCGGTAGAATTTCCATGTTACTGGTGTTGCCGTCTAACATAATCTCTTTTATATAGAGCGCCGAAGAAAAGCAAGAAGTAAGCAGCATACCAAGAAATTTAATGGAAGTTGAATCTTTTCATGTCACCTGCATAATCATGTAGTGTGTGCTATAATTGTGTTGAGTGCTAGCTAGTCTCTTTTTTTTTTTGTTGTTTTGGACTTTGTTTTATGAGTATAAACTTGTTTTTGCACTTTATATTATACCTATTTGTTTGTTTGTGTTTTGGACCTTTGGCTTTTAATACTCACCAAGTTTGTAGTATACCTGTCTTGTTCGTTTGTTCTGCATTGCTGATCGCATTCTAAGCGGAACTTTGCTGCACAAGGAATGTATTATCAGTTAATTTTAAAAGGGTACTGAAGTATGCATATACAGATAAGCTGCCAAATATATGCTGCTCCAAAAAATGCAGTAATTGCATGACTTGTCGTTGAGGAGAAATTTAGTGATTAATTAATATCGTAGCTACATGATCGTTTTCAGGCATAAAAATAGAACCAAAAATAGTATATCCAACTGGGGTTAAATGATATTAGAAGCAATATTTAGCATAGTTGGGTCATGCTTATTGTTTGATGGAATAAATTTCAGTTTACGAATAACGTGAAAAAGATATATACTATTGTTGAATCATGCATTGTTAAATTATTGAAGTTTATTATTATTATGGTAATAAACAAGGATAAAGACAACAAAATAAAGAAAACGTGAAATGCAACCAATTTGTGGTTTGGTAAATTACATTTGAGAAAAGACTTCTTATTACTTTCTGAACAAGATACATGGAGAATTGACCAAATACATCATGAGTAAAATTCCAATTCCAAAAAGTATCACATACAGTGTATTACAAAGATAGCATCAAAACAAGGTTATTGTTACCATTCCTCTGTAATCGCTGAATGTCGATAAAATATATACGCTAATACTCTATACCCTAGTGACTTGAGAGAATGAGAATCATGTGTGATTATGAACATTATCAACCAGCTTCTGCTCAGTTAACCATCACTTAACAGAATCATAACCACAATGATTCAACACTATTTGAACATGTTTCAATGGAGACACTTGAAACTCATCGTTTGTTATGCGTTGAAGAATCCATTCAACTGCTCCAAACCAACAATGATCATTGATCACAATTATGGAGCAATAGAGGTCATAAACTCTCTACAAGAATTGTTTCGTGTGATTTGACAATGGTGACTGTATGGCAAAGAATCAAACTGATTATCTACTTTATAGTTACATAATTTATGAATTTCTCTTCTCTCCTTCCGTTCATCCTTCAACAGATCAGACCTAATCAGCTGCTGATTCGAGCTTCTGAGTCTTCTGATCAAGCTTCTTTATTTTAGGGGCAAACTGAACCTTCAAACACCAGCATCATATCTCTCTTCTTGCTCTGCTATCGGCTCAAGAGTTTTTTCTCTTCTCTTTCTTTTATTGTTCTCTAATAAAAATTGCAAAAGATTCGCTCTTTCACAACTCTATCGTTCTTGCATGTTTCTTTCTCTCTTCCCACTTTCTTCTCTCCAACCAAACAAGTTGTCGAGACTGAGATGATAACCAAGTCTTTAAAATACTTGGAATGTGATTGAGTTTTCTACTATAATCAGAAACAGTACGTACCAAAGAGACTCACGCATTTAAAGTTTCTTCATAAGAACCTTAATTTTCTCAACAGCCTGATACATATTTTTCTGTTTGACTTCATCCAAGAGCAAACGGCAAGTTTTGTATCTAGGCACGGTATCTTGATCAACCATCTCCTCGATCAATGGGTGATAAGTCTGAATATCAGGCTTACAAAAACCTGATTTTTCCATCTCTTTCAGAATGTCAAAATCTTGCTCCAGTGCATAGTATCAAAACATAGAAATCATTGAGTTATAGGTCGATGTGTTTGGGGCGACACTGGCCTTTGGCATCGCAACCTTGAATACATGTGTAGCATCATCTATTCTACCTGCTCTCCCCAACATATAAATGAACGAATTGAAAAAAAGCATATCAGGCCTACATCCAAAAGCGTTCATTCTTTCGACAACTTGTAATGCTTCGTCAAATTTCTCTGCTCTTGCGAGTGCACACATGATAGTAGTATAAGTGACCACATTAGGGGAGCAGTTTTGAGCTTGCGTTTCATCGAGAAGATCGTAAACCATCTGCTTATCTGGCCCTTGATAATATTAATTCTATACACATTGCTTTGTCATTCATTCGTCTCAGGCACATAGCAAGTCTATTGTTCACAGAACCATTTTTACTGATATATACTACTATTAAATAGACACGGTCAAGGTTTTAGTTAAAGGTTCGCGGCCGCAATATAACGGTTTTCTATGTTGCCAAAACCTCAACGTAACCATGATTGATACTACACAGACCCTATTTGATACCAATTTTCTGTAATATCAAGGGTCGATCATGACCGCGACCGTCTAACATGACCATTGTTAAAGCAAAAGGTATACAAAGATCAGTGTTTCTAGGGAAAAAATCAATTCTAACAAATGAAAAAAGAAACCAAATAAAGGATGCTAAAAAGTACAAAAAATAAAATAAAAATATATAAGAAAGTCGTGAGATTATATATAAAATTGATGAATAGTGAAATGTTAAAGTGGAAGTTCTAGCTATGTTGTGGATCGCATCCTTCCTCTTCATCTTGTTTTGTAGGAACTCCATGAGTTTGGCATTAAGACACCAACGTTCCATGTCCCCCTCAATAAAAGCTTGGAATATTGTGCTCTCCTCCCTTCTTCTAGAATAATGTGACTCTTGGTGCCAATGAATTTTTCTTTGAATCTCCGATGTCACGAAATTTGACGGAAAGAAATGCTCGTCTACTTGCTCCACCATGTCTTTCACTATTCCATATGGATGTTTAATTGATCTCTTGCAAGTGTTAGAGTGACATTTGATGACTTCACATGAACTCTTTCGATCTTTCTTAGCATCGATAACGACATCAAGTTAATGATTTCAATTCGATCAAACAAAGCTTTTCCTATGGATAGCTTTCCAATAGATTTGAAATTTCTCAGGTCGGATTTATTTGGAGTTGATCGTCTTTAAAAGATAACATTTCAACTATTGGCAGAAATATTAGGTGCGTTTGTAATATTGAACTTTAAGGCCAAACTAAAAATTGTACGTACTGTTTTCGCTTTTATGATGAGAAAGAAAAAAATTTGGTTTTGGTAGAACAAGAGAAGAAAAAGGGCAAGCACATTTTAAAGGAATAGTAAACTTGAGTTTAGAATAAGTTGTTATGCCTTCAAGTTTAAAAAAATCTATTCTGCATTTGCAATCAATTGGTATTAGAAGCATGTGATTTTGAGGAAGAAACTCAGTTTCTGCTGACAAACCTGCTGAGTCCTAAGTATAGTAGTGAGAATTTGTGAAAAATAATGCAAATGTTTTACAATGATGATTATGTGACTCATATTCATTGCAATGGTAGCTGGAAACATCTGGTGATGTTGTTTCACAGGTTAACAGATTTTTACCAAATGAAGAAAGAGCCAAATGAAAAAGACTGTGAAAGTGAAAGATAAAATAATATTTTCAATTTTTTATACAGGACTATTGGGAATCACAGTTTATATTGCAGATTTTTCACTCTCATTACAGTTGTTTACGTAACCTTTTTGGACTGGTCATGTGTTTACTTGCAAAGAATCATAAGCAGCATTCTTATAACCATTATGATATTAATTCTTTTTTATTTTAATGAGGTGTTGGATTTGAATTGGTTGGGTGTAAGAATGATGTGTTGGGTAAGAGTTCACGTAAGAATTTCTCAAAAATCTATATGATAATTTTTTTTCAAACATGTACCTAGAAATAAAATAAAAACAAATCTTTTTAAAACTTTTTGAATATAAACAAAACAAATAAAACAAAGATTTTGACTAAATAAAAAATCTAATACACCAACGTGCTATAAAAAACCAAACACCTTCAAAAAATAAAAAACCAAACACCTTGCTCATCTCAATTACACTAAATATATATTAGAAGATTGGAATGTCATTAGGGTTCAAAGATGAAACCTCAAGTTGTCGTCGCTGCTCCTTAGTCCTTATGCTTTCTTTTCCAAAGGAATCGATCCACTCTTTCAAATTCAGACGTAGATGCCAGCCATGACTACATGTATGATCGTTCAACAATCTGTTTCTTTATTCATTCATGTGTTGCAACTATTAATTAATTTAATTTCTTGTCTTCTGTTCTTTTAACCTTTGCTAAATCTTGGTTTGCAGTCTCCACCTCCGGAGAATATAACGACTGTAATTTCCTTGATTAATCGGCAAAGGTCACAAAGTGTTTCCTTAAGCAACTTCTCCAGCAAGATAAGAGAGATGAGGCCACAAAGTGATGCCTGTGTTGGGTGCTAATGCTGACATAGGAATTCAAGCTAAAACATGGGATATTGACACGAAGTCCATGCACTTTCTTAAATTCAATATATGATCTGGGTTAAAGAGTTTGTACATAGAAGAGGCTTAATGCTAGGGGATAATATTGGTCTTTATTGGGATTGATACGGCTGATTCTGAAATTTTTCTGTTCTTTAGGTCAATCAAAATAGACTAGGTTTAACAATCCATTAATGGAAGTGTATTGTTTCTATTTCCTAAAGCTCCATTCTATGGAGGTGGATTTTATAGTGGACAAGATACACTCCATGATCTCCAAGCCCCAGGGGAGACAATATTTTAAAGAATGTTAACTATTAATTTCATATTTGGAAATGGTAGAATATATCATGAATTCTACATGGGTATTATGAAGCCATAATTGTATGGGACATGGAGCAGTATCAACATCACCCCTACGAGTCTCTTATGGCAAGCAACTTATGGATTATGAAGCTGCTCCCTACATGCGTATTTCGTACATTAATACTGTTTGGCTTCATAACTTTTAGTTTCAAACCTGAAGATTCGTTGGACCACCTGCTATATGGTCTCCACTCGTGATATCTCAGATTGGTCGTTCATCACCCATATTTTATTTATTCCAACAACTGTGATTTCCTTGATTAACTGGTCGTTCATCACCCATATAAGAGTGGCAATTCAAACTCTTCAACACCTTTGTAATTGTAATTGATACGACTGTACTAGTTCATATCATTAATGATTTTAAACATAAGTGTGTGGCGATTCAACTTCTCCTTAGTGGGTTTTTAGTACCTTCTGTCTTCCGATATATTTAGAGTGTGTCTCTCTTAAGTAATGCTTCTGTTTAGGAGTAGGGAGCCTGATTGTCTGCAGTCTGTTCATTCGTTGCAGATACTTTTCTTGACATTAGGAGTTTGAATTCTTTTAGTTCTGCAGCTCAGTTGCTGATTTATAATTTTTGCCTTTATTTATTTAAAATATTTAATAATAAAAAAATTCGTCATTTGGTTTAACCATGATTGAACCAACTAAACCATGACTTTATGGTCTCACACATTCCTTCCCAGTGAGAAAAATCCATATATATAGGACCTTTGAAGTTCAGAACTAATTGAAGTTTACCTACAAAAGCAATTCCAAACACAAATTGCATCTCAATACTGAAACCCACAATGGGAAATATGATAATCAATATAAAATTTCATTCTTTGACATAAACATTCAGAAATCATAACCACCACCTATGTATAGTTGTCAAATTAATTTGCAGCCTCTAACTCTAACATATTGCCCACAAAATTCTTGAAAGGAAGAGTATTTATTCTTACCTAGATTCGGTAAATTAAACACCGCAGGAAAAATGCAGTGGAGGGAAGTACAGCACACAGTTGATCGAATAATATTTTTACTTCAAATATGTATATGTTGATAAGGGAAGTCTACTTATTGCATTCTACTACACTATTTATGCAGATATTCTGATATAACCAATTACATGATTGAGCATGTCTGAATAGATATTGTTCTGCGATACACGATTTAGTAGAAATTGTTACCAAATATCGGCTATAGTACTGCAGCGTATCCAAATTTGAACAAACCACTACTTTCCGTGATCTGTGATGGACAACTTTGCTACTTACTAGCATTAATGTATATGACTATTGCTTAACTACAGAAGAGAAATTAAGTGAACAAGCAAGGAAACATTCAATACCTTCCCATAAATCCCAGATCCAACAAAATTGAGTTGTTAAAATTGTTGCACATAAACTATGATTACAAGTGAAACTATGATCAAATTCAATACCCTCCCATAACCCCCCAGATCCTACATAATTAAGCAATTACAGCTAGGATATACATATAAATAAGAAAAAACTTATAAATTTATGAGCATAACTTTAAGTACCAATTAAAGAACCAAATACATTCAAGATTATAATAGAAAAGCCGATCACAGTCCAAGATTCAAGACATATACCAGAGATACGACTATGTCATCTTCAGCAACAAGAGAGTGCTCTTCTTCTTCTTGTTGTTCTTTTTCATCTTCAGCATCAGGAGAGGGCTCTTTTTTCTGTTCTTGTTCATTTTCATTTTCTTCCTCATCTTCCATAACTTCATCCCAGACTTTCTTTATTTCTTTTAACAGATCCTTCATCCTTTTAAGCCTCTACAAAAAACAATCAAAACCCATGATTCCAAATAAAAAAAAGATTACTTTTTTTTTTTGAAGGGAAAAAAAAAAGATTACTTGTTTAGTAAGAAACACAAGTTTCATAATAATCCAACACATACCATTGAATCAGATTCAGAGGTGGTTTTTTCAGCAGAGTTCAAATAACAAGAAACTGCATCTATAACCTCAGAAGGATCAATAACTTCAGATATACATCTCCTGATCGGAGGCAGGGGCGGAAAAGTAGTTGACGACCCTTTAACCAGCATGTATTGCTCCGGCAAGGTGCATGGATCAGAGACACAGCGGCGAAGAGCATTGCCACAGAGACTGAAAGGAAGTGTAATGGCGGAGAAGCCATTACGGATGAGATTGCATGCATCTAAAGAATGCTTCTCGGATGATGGTTGGTGAGAAGAAGATGATGATGGTGAACAGCATTTGACAGAGTTGTTGTGAGTGTGATGACCAAGCATTGATGATGTTGGAATAATCATGGATTGTTTCTGTTTGTGAGGGATCAACATGGATTCTTGTTGAATCTGTAATTCACCCATTCTTCTGAGTTGCAAAGAGTTATAAAAAAAGAAGGGAAGGTTTGAGTGTATATATATAGGATATAGGAGATGGGATATGATGATTTGTTAAGGTTTTTAAGGGTAACTGATTTTGGTAGGTTGGTTGGGACTTGGGAGATTTTATCTGCAGTTACACATTTGTAGGATATATAAGCTCAACCAAATAGTCACATCAATCTCTATATAGTGTCATAGAATTAATATTTTTATAACTCCTAATGTTTTTGACAGTGCTGAACTTCTTTGGTTTTGCCGCAGGCATCTGTGGTGCGTTTTGCTTCAAAACCTGAACACTCTTGTGCTGAACAATGTTGCTAAAGACAATGACACAGAAATCCTATAAAGTTCAAGTTGGATCACGGTGGCGACGAATTTTATACCTCCCTCTAAGTGATATTGTGGAATTGTGTATGAGACCACAAGAATTGTGAGTGACTATTCTATGAGCATGGGTGGTGTAACTTGTGAGTACATTTTCGCCCCTATTTCAACTCTGATTGTTCTCTCCTTGAATGCAATAATAAACGATTTTGCTTATTTAGTTTTGCATGGACGTTCGTCTTAGAGGTAAAGTGATTTCCGGGAAATGGTAAAGATGTAAGTATAAATAGCAGCTCGGAGCTAGAGGACTTCTTGAGTTAAGATCCGATGTATCAAACTAAGATGCTATTAATAATATCACATGCCTAGATTTTGTGAATCAAGATGTGTTTTAAATCCCCTTATGAGCTTAATAATAGAACATAGTCTCAGTTTTAATGGAATTGCGATACTATTCCAATCTTGAATGTGTGTCAAGCATTGGTCATCTACATTCCTGATAGCATATTATCAACTACCTATAACAGATTTCTGCAGAAAAACAGCAATCCTCCCTATTGAAACTTGATAGTTGAATCTTCAATTTTCTTTTAAATCCATCAAAACCAAAACACTAATCCTTAAAGTAGATTTGAAGGAAATCAAATTTATCTTGTGTATCAACTCTGACTGTGAGTTCAGGATATGGTTTGAAGAAATTATATATAGTTGATGCCATGCATGTTTAATTCATATATTGAACCAAGAATAGTTAGATAAGGTGTATGGGTGCTAGGATTTGATACCAAGTTATGAGTATGGAATTTTTATCCTTAAGAAGGTAGTTCAAGTTATATAACAAAAATCTTCGCTAATGAAGAAATTCATGGAAAACTTGCAGTTTTTAACTGCATTTCACTAGTAACACTTTTTTATTCAGACACTAAAATTTTATGTTCAAAAGAGTAAGTTTTTTTCTTACACTTGTTGTCTCTCGTTAGCTGCTTATAGGGCCACGTTTGAAAAGAATGCCACATAAGTAATAACACAAGGACCAAATTAACGGTAAAACAAAATGGATTATGAAAGAGTAACTATGTATTGGTTATAAGCAATGGTTTTCTGACTTTTCTCCATGATGCCTTTCTTAACTTGTAAGATCAATAAATTAGTCATAATACAAAGGGTTGGTTAGGCATTATTTAAAATGTAGCTGATGGAACAAAAAAGTTCATGAAAAAGTGTACCTTTCCGTGTTATGATTAGAAGTTTTTGCATCAAATGACTGTTAAACTGGCTGAAGTTTCCATAATTATAAATGGGAAATGTGTAAACAAGTATGGTTGTTCCTATGCAAGGAGAGCGTGCACTCTGATTAATAACAGCACACACCACACACTGATCTGTGATCTCTTCTTACGCCACAAGCTCTAAGTATTTGCTGTTCGTTTCTAATTTGTGGGTTTCATGTAGTTTCATTCATTCACTCATTCAATTTTAGGTTCCGGATATTCTAATTTATGCGTTTCAGATTCCTTTTCATTCTTATTTAGCTGAATTTGATAATGAATTCTTTTCTGAAATTTTTCAGTCGTTATTGAAATGATCAATTTTTTGATTTGGCAAGTATTATCAAATTAGAATTAAAAAATTGTTAGTATCAATGGAACTAAGTATTGCTGAGATGAGACTTATAAAGAAAGTTATCGAGGCTGAAAATCGACATGGGAAAATAAGGACACCCAAAATCAAAGAATGGATAGAAGAAGTTAATGATATATAATTTCTGAATACAGAAAGTTTATGAGGACTATAGCCTTCACATTGTCGTGCTTAAGTTTTTTTACAAACCAAACACTGCAAGAGTGATTTTCAATTCAACTGGTGTTCTTTATTTTTGTTTCAAGAATTGAATTAATTCTCGACTATCTATATCTAAACAGTTAGACAAATAGGTATTACACTATAGTTATAAGTAACGCTTATTCTCTAAATCACTTAAACTGCAATGTAAATATAGAAATTGTATCACTTTTCATTTCATATGTAGCCACTCCTCTTAGCTTAAAGATACTGACAGTGTATTGAAGTTAATTGTAGGTGCTGATACAAATATAGTATATCCTAAGTTGAAAGTCCTAGAACGGTAATATGTTTACCTATGAAACTTATTTTCTTCAATTTAACATGCCGGCCTTAGATTTTGTAGAGTTAGCAATGTTTAAGAATCTGCAAAACTAAATAAAGAGCTACATTAGAAGCATGATCGGAATTAAACAACATAGAGATAATTAGAGATCAAAATTGTAAAGGTAAGAGCATTTCTATTTTTTGTTTAACCTTCAGTCGAAATATATCATTGATCCATCATATTAACAAAATATGAAGTAAAACAAAAAATTTCTTACCTTTGAAAGTATTCCTTGCTCTCTATACATGGAAACTAAATTGATTGGAAATTTAACATTCTTGCAAACACAGAAATGTATCCAAGCATGAAATTGGATCTACCGCCAAAACTCTCAGACCACATCTTGCTCCTTCCTCAGTACCATGCACTTAACAAACATGTCTTTGAGATTTTCATGCTGAGTCATCATCAGAGAACTTGGACTCATCATCATTATCGGCAGCATTTTTCTCAGAATAAACAAGCTCAGATAACCGGTCCTTTTTGACCTGTTTACCATATTTTTCTTCCTCAGTAGTCCCTTCAGCGAGCAGATGGTATGTGTATACCACTTTCTTCTTACCATTCCTACATGCTCGGCTGATAGCTTGTCTTTTGACTGAAGGATTCCATACAACAACCAGAAGTACAACCCTAGAAGCTCCAACTAAGCTAATTCCCTCAGAACAAGCTTTTGTAGATGCAAGTAGAACCTTTGCTCGGCAATTTGCATCATTGAAGCTATGGATTACGGATTGCTTGACCTTTGGGGGATCTTTTCCAGACACGAACAGCACTTCCTTTCCCTCAGACCATTTAAAAGAAGAGTTTAATTGTCTTTAATTAATTGTAAAGGAGTGTGGAATTGGCTGAACAAAAGAACTTTCTCGTGAAAAGCATCAATAGCCGAACAAACTCGAATAAAAAATTTGTTTTGACATCTTCATGTGGGTTCAGTCTAAGCTTTTGCAGCTGATCCTTGTCGAGAGCAGATTCTTCTTCTTCCAAAAGAGCACATTCAAGGAAAAGCGATGGATGGACGGATGTCAATGCTATCTTACGTTCAAAGTTAAATAATGTGTTCTAGAACGTTTAATGCTCTTCAGAATTTCATTCTGCAAACTACCTGCCTTCAAAGTCACCAAACAGTCCCTTAACCCGGGAAGCTTGTTTTCAAGGATCGCACCTTTGTGCACATGAACAAAGGGATCCATTAGCAATTTAAACTTCCTGATCTCATCATCAGAAGGGTCTCTTCTTGTGTTGCCCAAAGCAGGTTCCCAATTCCATTTTTTAGATGATTTAGGTCCCTGATTTTGGTAAAAACTTTTTAGAATGTTACTCGATGTCAACAACATTGCGGTGGAAGATTAAGCTAGTTTCTCAATATTATTTTTAGAATCTCTACTTGCCGAACTGCAAATGATAACAACGCTTTCATAGTCGGGAGGAATTTCGTCAATGCAACTTTCATCCTTAAGTTTTAGCCTCTTCTTGGAAGATATATTTTTGAAACATGTTATTAATGGATTGAAGAGGGATAATGCTTACAATCAAGTTCATGCATCTGGATCGATAAAGTACGTCAATTTATTTCCTTCAAATTTCTCCAAATCGGACAAATTCCAAAATTCCATCATGCAACACATTGTTTCAAATGAACAAAGATTTCATCAAAGTTATACATATCATATATTGCATTTGTTTAACCTCTGAAGCTATTTACTTGTTGCACAAGAAAATTTGGTGGTAACTTAGCTTTCAAAATTGACATTTCCAAAGCTTTTGAAAATTTGGATTTGACCTTTCTAATGAGAGTCCTTTAATTCTAAATTTTGCAACAGGATTCAATCCATATTATATTCAGCATCTCTTTCAATATTTGTAAATGGCAAGCACCATGGTTATTTTAATTGTAAAAGAGGAGTGAGGCAAGCCTAGGTAGTTTGAATTATTTCACATGTTTTCTGTTTGTAGCATCCTGTGTGAGATTTAAATTATGTTCAGTGAGTTTCTTGGGTGGAGATTATAGGTGTAAGTGTGGATAGATTTCTAATTCATTGTATAAGCTTCTGGTTACTATCATGAGCATATTTTTTGGGGTAATAAGGTCATGCGGCATTCTATAAGTATTTCATCAGAGTTATACGGATAACTCTTCTTACACGATGTCATAGGAACTTCCTTAGTCAACCCGGATTCTGGAGACATCTTGGTTTGCTATTTCTACTAATTCATTTGGTTTCCCTCCTAATAGTTTGTCATCCCCGAATCCCTGGATGGGCCTTTTTGGTATCTGGTATCTCGACTTGTTCTGATGCTTCTGGTTATGACATTAGATATGATGGTGGTTTTGAAAAAGGAAAATGTCTAAAATAGAGACAATAAATTTGGAAATATACTAAAAATATTCATTCAGAACCAAAAATAAGAAGTTAAAATATAGTAGAAACTAAAATATGGTTCTGATGCTTTCTTAATCCTTTCATTCCAAAAAGTAGCAGAACTGATGCCAAGAATTTTACAACCATCCAACGATCCGCTATTTCAAAATGGAAATTGTCATTAAGAGCCTACAATCTTGTTATTTTCACTGTTTAGAATTTGAATGAATGAAAACACTGTAATATTGAAAAATATATTTTGAAGGCTTTGATACTTCATATAAAGAGAGCCGAAACCTAGAAAGTAGAACAAACTAACGCCTACAAAAACACAACGTTACTACTCCAACACAGTCGATTAGCTACCATAAACGATAAAACTTGAGCACGAGAATGCTCATAAATAATCAAAATCCGCACAATAATAGAACAAACTAATGCCTACATAAACACGCAACGTTACTACTCCAACACAGTCGATTAGCTACCATAAACGATAAAACTTGAGCACGAGAATGCTCATAAATAATCAAAATCTGCACAATAATAGAACAAACTAATGCCTACATAAACGCGCAACGTTACTACTCCAACACAGTCGATTAGCTACCATAAACGATAAAACTTGAGCACGAGAATGCTCATAAATAATCAAAATCCGCACAATAATAGAACAAACTAATGCCTACATAAACGTGCAACGATACTACTCCAACACAGTCGATTAGCTACCATAAACGATAAAACTTGAGCACGAGAATGCTCATAAATAATCAAAATCCGCACAATAATATGACTCTCCGTAAACATGACTCAAAAACTAAAAGAAGATAACTTATTCAATAAATAGCTCATTATCAAACCCTGTTTTAAATAAAGATAAACAAACAAATGCAAGTATGTAAAAATAATAAAATGGAAGCTATCCATTAATTATAAACCAAGAGTTTTTATGAATATAATAAATAATATGGAATGGCCAGACTCTGAAAAAAAAAAACAGTAAAACAAAAATAAACTAAGAGTGTTACTCTTTGGAGAATCAAAGCAAAATCAATCGAGAAATTTCTCAAGGAGAGAAACAAAATGAGCAAAATTGTGAATAATAAATAAAACACGGTTTTACCTCATTAATCAAAAAAATCACAATCGAAATATAATATGGAATATTGTTTAATGTGATAATAAGTCTCCCTATCTATGTGATCATTTGTGGAGTTGTTTAAATTATTATGAGTAGCCAATCCATGCATATTGATTGTCGCAGCAGGAGTGTTGAATCTGCTACTCAACCACTACCAGATGGAAAGGATATGAAAGCAACTATTATGATGATGAAACTCTATAGAGTCATTCCATGTATGAAAATGTGCACCAACTCCACTGAGAGAACTCATTCTTGAATGCGATGTATTAGAATCACTACATAAATTTGCTGGCATATTAGCTTGTTGGTTTTCCCCAGAACTAATTCTTTTCAGAAAGAGTCTGCATAATTTGAAAAAAAAACAAAAAACAAAAAATCAAGTAAGTTTTCTTGAATTAAAGAGCATGTAAACTACATAGCAGATACACTTTATATACCATTAGAAGAAAAATATAAGTGGACCATATCAAAAAATTTCCTTCCAAACCATCCTACTAAACTTAAACAATGCATGATAATCTTCTTTAATTGATATTAGAGAAATCATTTACCAATGGAAGGCTATCGTAGTAAATAACAATAATGAGCACCCCCATCAATCCATCATATTTAGCTATACAAATTGTTTTGCAGGAAAAATTATTTTAGTATCACCGAGTTGTTTAAAATAGTAGCTAAAACAAAATTAGGAATAACAATCTACCCAAAAATAAATATGATAATAATAACAAAAGAGGGCAGAAATCTTAATCTTACCTTTGAAATGTTGGTCTGCTCAGTTTTTTTATTTTTCAGAATATGAGCTTTTAGTTTCTCTTCATTTTCTTAGGTGGCCCTTCTGTTTTGTTTTCTTGTTTTTTTTTATTTCTGCATTATACATGGAATTGTTTGACAATGGCGCCTTCTCAATCCATTCCCTGAACATTCCTTGAACTGTGGCCGTGATTGATAAGGGCATTTTTCTGCATTAAAATGATTTATAGGTAAGATATAGAGCTTCATAATATATTGATCTCCATGTTAGTAGCATTTCACATTCATCATAATATATGAAGATCATGTTAGTTTTTATCTGGAGGCAGACAGATAAAATTGTTTATAATCTTTTTTATTTTTGACAAAAAAATTGTTTATAATCTTGTGAGAGCGTTATTTCTCTTTAGATTCTTGATCATGGCATAGTAACCAAAATTAAAAAAACAACATAAACAATAGTAGTGCGTCATTTTCATTAGTAAATGATAATCACGACATTAATATGATCATCACCATGAGTATTGTTTGATGAAAAGTAGTTTAATCAACTTCAAACAATAGTATGAAAAGTAAAGCATTAGAATACACAGTTCCGTTTAGATTATTTTATATATTTTCTACAAGGATCTTAGGATTGGATTAGGATTTTAAAGGACAATTTTTGTTTAAAAAAGTCTTGAGGATTTTAAAAGACTTTGCAGGATTTTGATGATTTTAAAAGACTATTAAGGATTTCAATGGATTTAATTCATAAGATTTTAAAGGATTTGAAATGATTTTATGGATTTCAAGAGATTTCAACTGATTTTATGAATTTTAAGAAATAATTGAAAAAAATATCATAACACACTCTCTTTCACAAAATCTCAATAAAGACTCTTTTATTTATTTTACTTTATTTTTTATGGGAGAGCTAGAGAGAGAGAGAGAGAGAGAGAGAAGGAAGGAGAGAGAGGAGAGGAAAAGAGAGAGTAACAAGAGAGAAGGGAGGAGAGAGAGGGAGAGATAGTAAAATCTTAAAAGAAAAAACAATCCTAAGAAATCTGATGTTTTTTATGGGAGAGCTAGAAAGAGAGAGAGAGAGAGAGAGAGAGAGAGGAAGAGAGAGAGAGAGAGAGTAACAAGAGAGAAGGGAGGAGAGAGAGAGAGAGAGATATTTAGTAAAATCTTACAAAAAAAAACAATTTTTTTCATGCTAAAATTTCACTAGAAAATCCCATAAAATCCATCAAAATCTAATTTATTAAACAATCCTTTGAAATTTGAATGATTTTGAATATCACTAGACTTTTTTTAAGTGATTAAGAGTTTTGATTGAATATCACAAGACTTTTCTAAATGACAAAAAATCTTGATTGAATAACATTTTTTTAAATTGGAAAGGGTCTTGATTGAATACCACAAGACTTTTTCATGATGAAAAAGTCTTTTAAAATCTCTTAGAATCATGATCCAATACACCCTCTTAATATACTTACTATACTATATACAAACAATTACAGGTCCAGCACAATAATTTGAATAGAATATCTTAAAAACTTAAAAAAGAAAAAAAAAAAGGCAAATCGTAAGTTATGATACACCGTTCCATAATTTATGATGAAAATAAAAAAATATACACCGTTCCACATAAACTACCAAAGGTTAACATAATTTGTGTGACCTTACCTCATTAATCAAAGAAATTACACTCGAAAAAATAGCGCATTGGTGAAGAACCAACGAAAGGATATCGGAGAACTGTTCCAAGAGGTGAAAACTGTTGGCCACTAAAATTAAAATAAATACAAAATTAATAGATGCCAAATGAATGAATAGAGACATACATATACATTTGAAGGAGCGCCGCACCGGGTTTGCAATTTTAACTTTGAACCCTAATTTATTCTCACCTAAGGGAAAAAAAACTTTTTAACCCTATTTTTTTTTTTTTAGGGATTATAACCCTATTTTATGTTCAACGCTGTCTATCTATTTCGGATTCAATATATAATGTGAGAGTGACTTGGTGAGCAAGGGTCCGTGGATGGGCCTATACTTTTTAATATCACCGTATTTGGATTTGGTGGATCCAGCTAGACAATATATTTTGATTATTTCTTTTCCCACCCGATACTATTTTCATGCGCCTTGTGAAAAAGATCCTAATACCTCTGGTTTGGATTATATAATCCGAACCAGATTGTTAGCATATTTTGAATATAAAATCAAAATTATTTCGAGCTATGATTTTTTTGTGTATTCTTTGATGTCAAGGGTCTCTGTTGACCGTCGTATAATCCCCGCATAAGCTGTAAATCAATTGCAGAAATTATATGAACGGTCAGCAATGACCATGACACACTCCTAAAAATCGAAAAAATGTTGAAGAAAAAGTAAGAAAAAATGTGAAGTGAAGAGTGAAGGAATTTGTTGAAGATGTAAGCCTATTTATAGCCTAAAACAAGTCATATATCATAACTACAGTCAAATACAATGTTTTCCACCGTCCAACCGTCCAAAAATTCATTCAACACACCGCTAACCGTCCAAGCCTTTGGTGAAACGCCACCGTCCAAAAAAACTAAGGGTTTTCGGATTATATAATCCGAAATTGTCTAAAACAAATTCGGATTATCCCTAGACAGTGTTTTTGTAGGGTTTTCGTGGACAATGACATAGAAAAAAATTAAAAAAGACAAAAAAAAAGAAGGTAAAAAGCTTAAAACAACATAAATAACATAATATTATAGGATGGTGTTCGAAGAAGTACTTTTGAACTTGATCCTGCATGCCTGTCAACTAACATGTTTCGATCGGCAGGCCAAATGGATCAAGTTCATAAGAACCTCTTCGGAATTTGATCTGCAACTAGATCAAATTTAGAACTTCATCATGCTTTGTATCTATCTATCATTATATTTAGATCTTCATAATGTCGTCAAATAGAGAGCTATCTATTTGTAAACGCATGAGAAATATCTTCAGCATAATGACAAAAAAATTCATGATTTTGTGTGTGTTGCTAGTAATGAAAACAGAAACACTTATTTATAGAGGTATCTGGACATTCTGGACCACATAAACTGTCGGTGCAATGTGGACCATACAAAATAATCCTATGGTGAATGAATTCGGATTATATAAACTGAATTGTACTTACACCCTATAAAATTGTGTTTAATGAATGTTTTTCACATTTTAGCGTTTAAATGAACATCTTTGCCATAAAGTAAAACATAATGAAAATTTTAATAATATATATTATTTAAAACATAATAAAACAACTTAATTCGACAACATAAAACACGTAATAAAAACAACTTAACACATGTAATTAAATAAAACAAAACACATCGTCACGGATCAGCTAAATTAATGTCTTCATATGGTGCGTCCAGGAGTGCCCTGATCTCTTTGTAGTTCCTGAGCCGGATCAAAATTTTCTGTATTCTTCAACAGAACTGACCAACAAAGCGTACAACTCGATCGCCCCTCTAGTACTGTACTGACCAAAGATCGAGAACATGGTTCTCACGTCGTCGTCGTTCATGAGCTTTATTCGGCTGAACCGTGCACTCTCAGCTGAGTTGGTTGATGGACGTCGATAATCAACACCATCCATACTCTGTCTGTCTCTATAGCTGAGTTGGCGGTTGATTTGATCCAGTTAACCCTCCAACCCATATAATGTAACATCAGTGCCAATCTTGAACAGATGGGGTGGTTTCCCCGTTGTAGTAAACTGCAACTAGCTTGGTGTTCGGATCAAAGACAGAGTATTCCATGGTTTTTTGTGTGTGTGGTTTACGGGTTATGAAAAAAGGGACACCTATTTATAGAGGTTCTTGGGTGTCCTAGACCACAGAAACTGTCGGTGTAATGTGCACCACAAAAAAAATTCTTGTCTTAAATATTTTCGGATTGTATAATCTGAAAATTCCCCAACCTACATAAAGTATGAAGTTTCTCTCATTTTCACCTAGTATCGAATAAATTCGGATTATATAATCTGAAAACCATGTGTACGATTTCAGATTATATAATCCGAACCAAGTAAGTGTTTTGGTCGGTGGTCTGTACCGCATAAAACATGTTTTCAAAGTTTATTACCAGCATTAATGGCTGGTAAAACCCCTTTGAAACACGTTTCTGACTCTACATTAAGTGTATATACACTCTATGTAACCATTCCCCGTATAAATATCCTCCAAAGCTTCACCATTTCTCACACCATCATCTCACACTCTCTCCCCTCTCATACTCTTCCTTCTTCAACAATGAGTTTCCATTGTTGGCCTTTCATAAAAATAGACTACTTTGGAAACTCAAAGATTGTATGAATGGTCAACGGGGAAGGCAACACGCTGCAAGAAAACACGGTTGGTCTGTGTGTCAGGTTGGTTTGTTTGGGTGCAAGGTTGACCATCAAGGTTTAAGCTTCAACTTTATTGTAAATATATTGATACAATAATAAAATGAGATTATATGTATATAATTTTGTCTTTTATTTTTGCATTTATTTTATGATTTACGCATCTAAATAATATAAAATAAACCAAAGTTAAATTGAAAATCTGGTAAAAGATATTTTCGGATAATATAATCCAAAAAATTATGGAAATCTTGTTCGGATTATATAATCCGAACCAAGGGTATTTTAGGAAAAAAAATTGGGCGCGTGAGAAACACATAGGGTGGGAAAAGTAATAGTCATATATTTTTACGTTGGTATATTTAATTTAATTTTATTTGGTTATTGCTATCTGATATAGATGATCCCTCAAAAAAAATATCTATCTATACATGAGTTAACTTAACAAGACGTACCAAAAGTGGTGATGGGAAATTTTTCAGGGACAAAAAGTCGAAGTAAAATTTTATGGGGATTAAAACAAAAAAAAAGTTTGGTTTAGCTGCCAGGACACCAAAAGTAATATTTAAAGCTGATTTCTATTAAATGCCGATAAATTTAACACCAAATGTCACGTAAGCACAACTCAGTTGGTAGCTACAAGGACAATGACATGCGAGATTTGAACCCTGGACTCCATGCTTCTCCACATTTAAAATATGTGAGTCATATCCAGTAGGCTGGCTACTTGACTAAAAACAAAAACAAAAAAGTTAATACCAAATCAGCAATATTTTTTTTTCCATGGTAAGCAACACACTAATTACACTTAAAGTCAATATTTTATAAAAGGATTCTGATACATTTGGTGACGATCGATGAATATGGATGGTTGTCTATGGTGCTCCGGTGTGGCGGAGGCTGAGTCTTCTCAGTCGAAGTGGGAGGCATGGTAAGCAACACACTAATTACACTTCAAGTTATATTTCTTGATTCTCAAGAATTAAATGATAGGAATATACATGCCTATGTTTGTTACAAGTTTACTAAATTTTATTCCCAGATATAAAATGTTCCTGGGAATAGAAAATTTTTCCCAAGGAAAAGGGTGGGAATAAAGTTTCCATGTAGATGAGAATAAATTCATAAATAGTTACCTATTATAATCCCTATTTTTATGGTTCCTAAGAATATTATAAAGTTAACCAAACATATTTTTCCTAAAAACCTTGGAATAAAATTCTCATCTTTATATTCCAAGGAATGTTATTCCTAGGAATAAATTTGGTAAACTTGCATCGGAGGACTAAGCCTAAAATGTATAGTAATATAGAAAGATGGGCCAAAACTGTATTTAATAAAAAAAAAGAGTTTTTTTTTTAAATTAAAAAGAATAAAAAAAATTGTTCTTAAAAGGGGGAGCAAACGAAGATGATGAGTCTTAATTGGAGTGTCATGTCATCCAAATAGAATGTCAAATGAAGGGGGAGCATAAAGGAAAATGCTAAAGAGTTCCATGAGCCATTGGTTAAGAGAAAAAAAATAGAAATAATATGTTGAAAGTGGTGAAAAATGTTGAATTCAACTCTCTAAATACTTAAAAGTTGTACTTTCCAATGCAAACCTACTACTTTTAATTTTTTTAACAAATGTCTAAGAGCACTTGTTAGCAAGACTATTTTGAAAAAGACAAGAGAAAAATTAAGGGTTAAATCAATACATGGATCAAAACCGCAGATTTAATAAAATAGAGGGGAACCAAAACTGTATTTAAAACAAATAGTTAAAGATACCGATTTTTCTTTTCTTATATATATTAAATATAAAGAAAAATGTAACAAATAGATAAAAGTAAATTTAAAATCAAATAAAAGTGTAACAAACTCAATCTTTATTGTCCTTGGTACATCAATTTTTTTTCCTTCCTTATCATTTATCTTTAAAAAAACAGATTATGGGTGGGAGTGAATTCAAAATTGAAAAAAAGTGTAACAAACACGTTATGGGTAAACGTCCAGTTTTTTTTTTTCTTCCTTTATCTTTTAAAAAGTGTAACAATCTAGATCGAGCATATCTATATTATATATAAAGCAATAGAAGATTTTAAGCTGATTTTTTTTATTATCACAATTACACTTTTAAACAACTTTTTCTAAAATAATGATCATTGTTGGTGTAATTAAAAAGATAAGAATTAAGATTATATTTGTTTGTTACATTTTGAAAGCAACAAAACAATATGTCAGTTTGGTTTGTTATAATTCGAAACCAATTTTTTTTTTATATTTATACTTTTAATCAAACGTTAGCGTAATAAAAAAGTCAAAGAAACCTTTTTGCTAATGAACGTTAAAGATACCGGTATCTGAAATATAATAGAATGAATATCGAAATAAAAAAAATTTATAATAAGAAATTACGTTTTAATAGAATGCATATCAACGTTTTAATTAACCTTCATCGATCTTTTGTCAAAAAATAAAAATAAGCCTTCATTGATCTATTATTTTTTATGAACATAAAGTGTGTTGGACTCATCAATAGCACACCTTGTGCGAGGTGAGTTTATCCTCTTGTGAGCAATATATTCCATTTTGATTTGTTAAAATAAAAATATCATATCAGACATCAAGGTTCAAATAACCCTAACCGATTAGGTCAGTGTCCGATTTCAAATTTACGACATTTTGAATCGGTTCATCTAGGATTTATGTATATTAATGATTTTTTTAAGGAATATTTTAATAATTAGTTTATACTAAAACAAATATCACGATATATACTCCGATATTAGCTGGCTAGTATAATTTCATTCCATAACTAAAGCATATATTTGTTTATTTTTTCACGGGATATCTAAAGCATGTCTATTTATGAGTATCAGGCAACGTATAAGTTTATTCCATATCTTGTTTCAAAAAATAAGTTCATTCTATATCTAAAGCATAACTATTTTTTTTTTTGAAGGATAAAGCATAACTATTTATGAATATACTATAATCTCTTCCGAACATTCATGAAAAATTAATAAAAAGGCTGTAAAATATGAGTGTATACGCTGTACAAATTTAAAACTGCACTATCAACGCAAGATATCATCGGCAGTAGCAGCACATAACTCTATACATAAGATAAAGGACTAAACTGTTTTTTTTTGTTACAAACAACTAAACTGTTACAAATAAATAAGATAAAGACCTGAAGTAATTTTGCCTATATATATAACCATCCATCTCTAGGGCTTCTCCCATTCCATATGTCAGCCTCTCTTCCACCAAATCGCTTTTCCAAAAGCATCCACAATCAAACAATGAGTCGGAAAGAATTGTCAAAGATTTCACCATCGCCGGTTTCATTGGCCACTCTACTTGACCGTGAACTTCGAGAAGAGAAAGGTGTAAAAAGTTTTGCTAAGTATGGAGAAGATAGCATGGCTAAGAAAGGAGAAGATTATGGTCTGATCAAAACATGTTGCCACCGGGTTCCTGGGGATCCATCAACTGCGTTTTCGGTCTTTGCAATTTTTGATGGGCATAGTGGCATATCAGCCGCAGTTTATGCAAAAGAAAACTTACTAAATAATGTTTTGAAGGCAATACCGCAAGATATTATCAGCAGCAGCAGGGATGCATGGCTACATGCCCTTCCTCGTGCTCTAGTGGCTGGTTTTGTGAGGACTGACATGGATTTTCAGAGTATCAAGGGAGAAATGTCTGGAACGACAGCTACATTAGTTGTGGTTGATGAGTGTGTTGTCACTGTTGCATCTGTAGGTGATTCCCGTTGCATATTAGTAGATACTGAAGGAGGAGGCGTAGTTTCTATCCTTACGGTTGATCACAGACTGGAAGATAATGTGGAAGAAAGGGAACGTGTTATTGCAAGTGGTGGTGAAGTAAAAAGACACGATTATCGTGGTGGCCCTCTTCGCGTTTGGCCTGGTGGATTATGTCTATCTAGATCCATAGGAGACGCAGATCTAGGGAAATATATTGTTCCAATACCACAAGTTAAGCAAGTCAAACTACTTTCCAATGGTGGCGGTGGAAGGCTTATCATAGCCTCTGATGGTGTTTGGGATGCTTTATCGAATGAGATGGCAGCAGCAGCAGCATGTCGGGGTGTAGCTGCAGAATTTGCTGCAAAGCTAGTGGTTGAGGAAGCTATAATATCTAAAGGCTTGAAAGATGATACATCATGCATTGTTGTAGATATTCCTTCTGATCACCTCCCTGTATTACAACCAAATTCAACTACACGGAAGAAATTACATAATGTGCTAAAACCGCTTCTTTTTCCTTTTCGAAAGAAATCTAAGAAGAACTCTACAAACAAAGGTACCACCAGCAAGGTTGGTGTTGTCGTGGAAGAGTTATTTGATGAGGGTTCTGTGTTTATAGAAAGGTTTGGCGATGATTTTTCACTTAAGAACAACTCTGATCAGATTTTCAGCTGTGAGATTTGCCAAGTGGATCAACGCCCTGGAAATGGTATATCAAGACCGTTGAATTCTCCATAGGATAGGAAGGCCCATTTTTCTGCACAAACTGTCGGAAGAAAAAAGTTATCATGGAAGGAAAGAGGCCAATGGTCTATCAGTAATTATCTAATATTATGAATTGACTTTAATTTTGCATTGTTTAATTTTTCATAGATTTTGAATCGTACGTTGGTTGAGTACCTCTTGTACTCCAATTCTTTATTGAAATTCTTCTCGGTTTAATAGTTGATATTTGTATACTTTTATCTGACAGTGATAGCATGGTTGATTTTACAATTTCGGCGGTCATTATTATATGTGCAAGATAGGTCTTTTAACTGTTTTGCATTTTGTTACAAATTTGATTCTGGCTTTTACTCAGATGTTAGAGTTTAGACTAACTGATATAACAAACAGATTGACATAGATGAGTTGCCATTCATAAAACATTTCCTTGTTTTCTCTCAGTTTGCTTTGACATTAACTCTCTATTCTGTCTCATACACAGCAGAATTGTCGTTGACATTGGCATCAATAAAACCATCCAAACAAAGCACAAAACCAAGGAAATTTAGTAACACAATCTTCCCTTCATTTACATAGTTCCTGTACAAGTATCATTGTCAATTCATTTGTGGGAAACATTTTAACCAAACTTGAATTTTTTAGAAAGTCAGGCTTTTAGGATGCAGATTTCAACCATTTTAATCAAACTTTAGGTTTGTGCTTTTTATGGACAGAATAAGCCTTAATACAGACATCTAATAGAGTTCTACTACCAACACTCACTATAGGTAGAGATTACTGAGTATGAAAGACAAAAGTAGTATCCAGTAGTTTCTCTCCTAGAACAAGTCCTACAAACTGAAACCAACGGGACAAAAGGAAATCGAAGTATCAAACCAACACGGAGAACTTTAAACTTGAGTATAAAACCTTAAAACATTAAAAGTCATAAAACATATACAAGTTAAAATGGAGACATCCGAAATTTGAAAATTGCAGTAGAAACCCAAAACCCCCTTCACTGGGTCAGAAAACGTTACAATATTCGCCATTGATTAAATGAACATTCCGGAAAAGATTAAGGGAAAAAAATCTACCAGAAACTTATGTCAACGAATTATTTTTGCAATGTGATAGAGATTCAAACCCTTTTTCCAGCAGAGAAAAGTTTGTGAGTTTAGAATACCTAGTGAGACTACAAGAATTAAAACAGGAAAGGAAACATCAAAAATGAAAAACTGAACAAGGATGGTTCAAGTGTCACTTTCCTGGAATAAAACCTAAGGGCTAAGGTTGATTTTTATATGATTTAAGTATATCCATTTCGAAGTTACGGAAAACCAACCAATTACAAAAACACAAGTTTTGAGGAAATTTATCTGTAGCTAACCAGATAAAAATCAACCTATCTGATCAAAATCATAGTTTTAAGGAAACACAAGTTTTGAGGAAATTTTGAGGATATTGGTCAAAATCATTCCCTATCTTTTCACATCAGCAATTACATAGATGAACATGTAATGTTTCGTCTTGGTTGTCTTGCAATAAGGAACAAGTTTCTCCACTAGACAAAAAAGGAACAAAAACACAAACTGCCACAAATAAACACACAAGCAAAACAACAAACAGACCCAAGGAGAAAAAAAGAACACCTAACAGCAAAACAATAACCGCACAGCAGCAGAACTGGAAAAACGACATCCAGTCGGACCACTTATCTGCTTCAGCTGGATTCCTCTAGCTTATCCCTGCCTCCATTCATAGAATAACCAAGGGCTCCCCTTTAAATGGCAAAGACTTCATTTCCATGACAACATCTTGATTTCATCCACAATATCCTTACAATCTCTAGCCAAATTGTTGAAGATTTTCGCATTCCTAGCCTTCCAAAGAACCAAAATAACGGAGTTCCAAATTAACCAATAACCCCTCTTTATCTTCAAATTTCTACCTTCACCAATGAACGTTTCCAGTTGCAAAAACAAATTACTTGGGGTAATAATTGCTATGCCAGCCAGGAAAACACCACCACACCTTAAAGGCCACATCACAATGAAGGAAAAGATGTTTAGACGTTTCCTTGCTCCCAATAAATAAAACACAATTTGTCAATGTGTTTTGTTGAATAACATGTCGCATTGCTAAATTATATCTGGTTGGAATTCGATCCAAAAGGAGTTTCCAAGAAAAGGCAATAACTCTGAAAGGAGCTGGAGTTTTCCACAAGCTATCAAAAACTCTATCTTCCGCTTCCCCCCCTACTATTCTCCCGTACCAACAACATATCAAATAAGACATACGCCGTCTTCACCGAAAATCCTCCACTGGTATGGGGGCTCCAAAACCACTTATCATCCCTCTTTACCCAACGAAAACTGGCCAAAAGCTCAATAAGATTATCAAGCAAAGACCTCTCCCATCCCAATCAAATAAGTTTCTATACCAAATAAACCTCCATCTCCAAACTCCAACACTTTCCCGAAAGTCCAACACACAATCATCCTTTTGCTCCGAAATCAAAAACATCTAGAAATTTAACACATTATAGATTATTATCTAACCATCTATTAAGATCCAATGGCCCACATAATAGAAGATTGAATAACAGAATTTGGGGTATTGACATCATAACGACGTTACTGAAAACCGATCAACTATAAAAACACAGTTTTAAGGATTTTTATCTCTAGCTAACCACAACGTAAAACGTTAATTTCAGATTGTCCTGGTAACATTAAGTTAGAACCTGATGGCTGTCATGAAATGCAGAAGAAAATACTACAAGCACATCCTGTATGATATTTGTTCTAACCGGTTATACTCTTATTCAGAAACAACACTTAATATTCAAATCAGAAAATGAACAGTAAAAAATAATAAAACTGTGCTTCTAAATTAATACCTTTCATCATTAATACTTGATACTTCTCTTACTGTAAGAATATACTCTAGAGAGGTATTGGTCAAAATCATTCCAATAATAGGGGATGTAGACATGTAGTGTAACTATTTTATAGCTACTCTTTCGCTGAAGATAACTTTTTATCAAGTAAAATTCTTTTATAGTTTAGCATCTTATGCATGACGTTTAGTGAATCAAAAGTTCTTGGTCTTTATCTACAATTTACGATTCCTTTACATCGTACGTTAGAACTTTACAAGGTCTTGATCTACAACTTTTGCTAATTCTGTATGTAATTGTCTAACTCAGTATTCATATGAATTGCGTGTATAAAAATTAAAAGCACCAACTCAATTCTTATATGGCATAAATACAGTTTTGACCCCCTATGTTTCACAATCTAGCGATTTTGGCCCTATATAAAACAATAACAATTTTAATCCTTAAGTGTAAAAGAAATAAACTAGCAAATACAAGCATTTCACAGTCCTGTAAATTAATAGTTTAAAAATTTTCAAACATTCTAGAGAAGTAACATATGGTAGTTGTTCCTTTTGTTTGATTCCCGATAGGACAAGGAAAGATTGAAAGATGCAAGTTTCCAGAAAGGGAATACAATAACGCTGTGATTTCAGGTAAGAGCAAAATTGTAACGGAAAGTTTTAAATGACAAAAATGAATAAGCAAAAATATGGTGGCAGCCAATAATATTTCCATGTTCAATGCAGAAACCAATAAGCAATCAAATAATGAAGGAAACAGCAATATTTACGATGGAAAACATGTTTCAAACAAATTTGAAATCCAGAATTATCTCACCGGAATGCGATTAAAAGCTTTTTCCCTGCACTAATATCAAGTTTCTAATTTATAATCAAAATATATGTGACTCCCTTCATCTGCAAGTCTAGATGCTTCATTTATGTTCTTCAAGTGCATTACTCAATGCAAACTGCAGAAGAATTTAATCTATCTACATGAGACGTTTTCTTTTTTTTTTTAAAGAAGAAACTCATTGTATTTCATTAGCTAAAATGTGACAAATACACGAGGGTACATCATCTATAACATGGGATATTCTAGGATTAAATGGGGTTGTCTGAGCTAACCCGTGAGCGACCTCATTCGATTGCCTCCTATTAAACTCGACATGAGAGTTCTTTAAACTTTTTTTTTGAAGAAGCTAAACTAACCCCCTCAAATTGGCACCAGAGAGAATCGAACCTGAGACCTTGAGGAGGAGCACACTCCTAAATCCCAAGCATATACCACTAGGTCAACCCAAGTGGGTTGAGAGTTCTTTAAACTATTAAGTAACAACGGTCTACAAGCATATATGATACAACTAAACTAACTACTATCATCTATATCTGAATTTACATAATCAACAACCCTTTTAAAATCAAGAGTAAAATCCACATTGTCCAACTGGAGATCTAACACCCATTCCAAAGCTGTATGTAACCCGACAACCTCCACCACATCTATGTCACACAGGGAAGCAAACCGGTCTGTTTTTGCAAGAGCAAAATCACCAGAATCATCACCGGTCTGTTGGTATTTTAATATAATTTTTGTTTAGGGTTAATATCGTTTTTGGTCTCTGTAATATTAGCGAATTCCGGTTTTAGTCCTGTAAAAATAATAATTTAGATTTTGTCCTTGTAATTTTAGATTCTTGCACTTTTGATCTCTCATTTCACCATGTCAGCAAAATCTGCATACATGACACGTGAAATGAGGGACCAAAAGTGAAAGAATCTGAAATTACAGGGACCAAAAGTTAAAATTACAGGGACGTAATTTATGCAAATTATGCTGACGTGGTTAAATGAGGGACCAAAAGTGGAGGAATATGAAATTACAAGAACAGAATCTAAATTTTTTATTTTACAGAGACTAGAACCGAAATTCGCTAATATTAAAGGGACCAAAAACAGTATTAACTCCTTTGTTTATGATAAATTACATAAATAAGAATGAATAAGTATAACTAAAATTTTAGTACCAATAAAACTGAAGGATCATTATAATTACCGATAAAACTTTGAAATAAATTCGACATAAAAGTCTTACAAGGAAACTCTATATAAAACCGAAAGTCTTAACAATTAATCCCAATATTAAATTGCAAAATAAAATAAAATTATCTTATAAAAAAAATTAACATTCTCAAAAGTTTACTAATAGATTGAAATCTTCACGTTAGTTGAAGCTTTTGGAAGACTCGACAAAAGTTCTTCTACTTCACAACGAGCAGCAACATACAGTGCATCTGCATCCTCACCCTCCACATCATCTTTAAGTAAATTGATAGTCACCTTTCTCAAGGCCTTCCCATGCATAAGAAAGTAATTAATTACAGTGAACTCATTTTCAGTTCCCTTAAAGCCATTAATCTCTATCTCCTTTAGTTTAAACTTCACACATTTGAAATCATTTGCAGGGCCTTTCCAATCTCTCTCCTTTATTGTTTTAATTTTTTTTTTTCAATAGGAAAATAAATTAAGGGATTTAATTACGTTGTCAATCAACGACAATTGTTGAATCACTATGAAAATATTTCTTGAACATATATACCTTTTTTTACTGGAAAAACATATCTACCGTAAAAATCATATAAAGGGTGATTTGTCAGGCAGTGTAACCGTATGAAACAAATAATCTCTAGATTATAAACCTAATATATAAAATTATTTTACTTTTACACATCAATTCAATCAAATTAAAACATAATTTTACTTTATTTTGTGAAATTATATAGTCTGCAAACATCTATACAAATTAAGTTTTGTAAAAAAAAATACAAATTAAATGCATATAATACATATAGACAATTAATTAAAACAAATTAATTTTATGTAACACTTACCAAAAGATGTATTTCATCAACAATTTCAATTGTGAGACGTTCTATGTCGGGGCAACTCTTTAGCATGAATGAGATTCCCATAAACTCAAATTTGTGCAAAGCACTCTTCATTATCAAATGCTTCAAACTCATTTTCCGATACAACTTTTTTCTTCGTGCTTGAGTGTAAATAACCTTAGCATATCAAACAAAAAACGTTAAGAAATATAAAAATAAATTTAACAATTTCTAAAGTTTTTTGACCAAATCATTTTCAAAAGAAATATTTATGCAACTGTAATAATAAATATTTATTAAAAAGGTGAAAAGAGAAAAATATTATTAAAGGGACATTAATAATGATGATGATGATGATGATAAAAACAACACTAAAATTAAAAAGAAGAAAAAAAGGTAAAGAAAAGTACTTGAAGCAAGTAACTGCAAACGGTCATTTTTCTAAAAGAAATGACATTTAACAAAAGATAGTAAAGATAAGAATCAGCAAAGCGCTTGACCTGACATCCATGCTCAAAGGAAAAGTCAAAATTAACTTCATCCAATGCAATTGATTGAATATCAACGACAAAAAGTGTCATCAACCCTTGATAAATAAAAACCTTCAAATTTGGGGCATTAACTTTGAGAGTATTAAACTTAAATTGACATCTATTGATAACCAATTTTTTCAACCCAGAGTATTCTTCCTTCAAAATAAAACCATCATCTGAATTCCAGCACTTAAACAAACTCATACTCTCCAACTTTTCACAATGGCCAATAGCGCCTTAATAGCACATAGCTTCACTTTCATACAACCCAAAGATATTTTTTTGAGGGAATGAAAATTAACCATTTCACTAGCAACAAAATCACATGCATACAAGTTCCACTACTAAAAAAACAAAAATTAGTGAGGGATATTTAGTGAGGGAAAACGTGAAATCCCTCTCTAATTCCGTCACTAAATTTTGCGACCAATGAATTTGTGAGGAATTTAATTTTTTCCGTCACAAATTTCCCTTGCTAATTTTGCTTTTTCTAGTAGTGTTCAAAGATTGAAGTTCACTATAGTCATAAACATAACTAGGCAAATCAAACAAAGCCACCAACTGATCATGAGAAAAACTATCTTTGATCCAAGTTGGATGAGTGAAATCAAGTTCCAAATACTTAACTCCATTTCTCACAGCTGACGCAACAAATTGATCTATGACCAGCTTAAACATTTCAGGCACTGAAATTGTTAAAGACAATTTGTTAATGACATTTTCTGCGCAATCTTTTATCCATTTTTCCATGAAATCCAAAAATGCTATTCTTTGAGCATCAACAATTTCAGGAGATTGATCAAATTTAACAAAGAAGAGCTCATGGAACTCTATGTTTGGTGTCACTTTGCTAATGTTCACCCAATTTTTGGAGAGAATACAAGTTCTTGCCACTTCTTTAAAAGACAAAGGGGAGAAAATGGTTGATAACAATGAATTAGGCAACGAACTAAACCTATCAATGCTCCCTCCCATGGTTCTCTTGCTAAGATTTGTAAACTAATCTATTGAGATTCTTTGATCTCTCAAACTGAATTTTTTATTCTGATTATTGATTTTGTTTCAGATACATCTATGGTATTTATATAGAATTTGTGTGCTAACCGGTTATAGCCGGTGATTAGGTGACTTACTGTCACATGTCAGTGAGTTAGTTACAAGTTGGTTACAGCTCACTAAATGACTAATGCTAGGTAGAATAGGGTGTAGAGTAACTATGGTGAGCTCTAGAGAAATTATCCTCTAACAGTAAAGTTTAATATTATTTTTTTGTCCGTGAGTATAGCTCGGTTAGTAAGACAATGCATTATTATATGCAGTGGTTGAGGTTCGAACCTCGGACACCCCACTTATTCACCTTATAAGATGAATTCTAACCACTAGGTTACCTGACAAAAAAAATATATATTATTTTTAAATTATTAATTACATTCATCTTTTTTTACCAATATTAATTACATTCACTTTTTTTGAATGAATTAATTACATTCATTGTAAACTTGTTTATAATTTTCCCTAAAAAAACATCTTGTATAAATATATATGGAATTTTTTTAAAGGAAAACATATTTTTAAGGATATTATTTTTAAATTATTAATTACATTTTGTCAAAAAAAAATTATTAATTACATTCATCTTTTTTGACGAACATTAATCACGTTCACTTTTTTTTTAAGGAATTAATTACATTTATTGTAATCTTGTTTATAATTTTCGCTAAAAAAACATTTTGCATATTTTTTTTTTCTGAAAGGAAAACATATTTTTAACGATATTGTTTTAAAATTATTAATTGCATTCATCTTTTTTGACGAATATTAATCACATTCACTTTTTTTTGAAGGAATTAATTACATTCATCGTTAACTTGTTTAAAATTTTGCCTAAAAAAATATCTTGTGTATATTTTTTTAAAGGAAAACATATTTTTAAGGATATTGTTTATAAATTATAAATTACATTCATCTTTTTTTATGAATATTAATCACATTCACTTTTTTGAAGGAATTAAATACATTCATTGTTAACTTGTTTATAATTTTCCCTAAAAAAATTCTTGTATATATATTTTTTTTAAAGGAAACGAAACATAGTTTTAAGGATATACAAGTGATGAGGTCGTTGGGACGTTACTAATCTAATCGGCCGTCGAGCTGCACCTACTGGTCACACGGTGATCCTTACGTGTGGGGTCTATACTTCTCGGTTGACTAGGTCTATCCCTCCAATGTTTGGTTGCACCTGCAAGTCACATGCTGATCCTTACGTGTGTGGTCTTACCACCCCAAAGGTAATTGAAAGCATAGACTTTATATTGACATTCAAAGATTTCCCAAGGTAATGAAAGGTTCCTGTAAGTCTACCCATCTATGAATCTTAGGACACTCAAAACACACACTCTATCTCACACTTAGTAGTTCTACAAACGGGCAGCCCTATCAACGTCTACCTTACTAAGGGTTTAAGAGAATGGTTATACTAGGCTACAACCTATTTCCTTCAAGCAGACACTTGTTTCCTTAATTATTAACGTGTTACCTCCTAGGTTCAGCTGATTTTACTCAATATTAGTATCACCTATTAAGTACTTATTGCTAGAGTCAACTCGCTTTCAGTATCTTTCGCTGGTTATAACTAATTACTTCCTAGTCAGATAGATATTACTATCAAGATATAAATATCAAGATATAAGCATCAACGTAGTATATCAATATTAGGCCTTGTCACAACTTAAGTATCTAATCTAGGGTTGCGCTACTACAAAAATAAACTAAATTTCTAATAAAACTTACTAGCGAACAAAAGATAAATAAAATAAAAATGACATTAAATTAAATAAATATCCAACAAAAATAAATAGAGGATCCTCTTAGAACTCTAACCTAAAATGAATTAGTTACACATGGTAACTAAAAACAAATTACTAAAGATAAAAATATACCCTAGAAAATCAAGGAGAAGAAAGAAACTCCTCTGAAGCTCTAGAATTGCCTTCCTCTTGAACTGCCACAGTTCTGAACGAGAAATTCTAAATGAGGAAGGATGATATTTAAAGTGAGAGTTTCTAACTGGATTTGGGCTAAAAATTTGGGCTTTACTAACAAAAAAGCAGGAAAAGACGCTCGTCCCGCACATTTTGGATGTTCGGGGTGCATCCACCATGCTCTAGGCGCATGGGTGTGTGGCAAAAGCCATGCTCTAAGCGCATGGCAGGTTTTTGCCATGCTCTAGGCACATGGCATGTGTTCTAGGCGCGTACAACTTCTTGGGCTCAGTTTCTCCAATTATTTGTCGTTTTAGGTTTTCGACTTCAATTAACTTGCCTCAGAACTTAGGAGCATAATTCCTCCCACTGTAAAGTATCCTGAGGTCTCTTGAATCTTCATTCCCGGTCTTCCCAAAGTCTTTACAAATCTTTGGTTGTTCTTGATTTGCTTATTGGCATGATTTCTTCGTGAATTACTTCAAAACCCCCATAAAATTGCTATGATTCGGGAAAATTAGAATTAAAGACATAAATATAGAAAATATTACAAAAGTTCCGAAATCATAGGCAATCGTTCTAATAATCCTCCTTTTTGCGGATAAAACCTACTGAAAATAACTGAAAAACATGTTAAGAATAACATAAGATGACATGTCATCACAACCCCAAACACAAGATGTTGCTTGTCTTCAAGTAACGAAAGAAAAACATATTTTATTCTTTGCATTTTTTTAGGAAAAAGATACCTTTCCGAGAGGGTTGCTTAGGACATCATTCATCACATTTATAGTAGAGTAGCAACTAACTTACCACAGTACATTCAAGTGGGTTCGGCTTGGCGAAAGTAGCCGATATTGTCAACCATACTCTTTTCTATGATACACGTATGTATCTCCTAAAACCAGTAGGGCTGGTCACGACAGTTGTCCACTCCAGTCGTCACATGAATGTACCTTGATGTAAATTTGAAACAATTCTAAACAGACAGTCAAGTTAAAATTATTTACACACTTGGAGGATTTTGAGGGTTATAACTTAGCTTGGAAAAGTAGGGTAGAGCAACATTCGGGTTCGGGTGGGTTCGGGCTTGAACTCGGCAATATGTATGAAACCGAGCATCCAATTTAGAGACTCAATTCCGCCAACAAATTAATACGGTTTGTACGGGTTTCGGTTTGGACGGATCTCGGTTTGATCGGGTGGGTTGATTCGGTTATTTCTCCAATATATTTTTAATCATCTCAAATTCACCTGGCTATTTTTTTAACAAAACTTTCATCAATAAATTAACAAGAAAAAGATCATAGATCAAAGTATCATAGCAATCATTAAAATTTGAAGTTATAAAAAATTTAATAAGAAAAATGTCAGGGATTGGTTATCATTGTTTTTATTGTTCCCAATATCACATGTTCATAATTAAAATATTACACATTGGACTTGGACATATATGGATCTGAGTAAATCATGACTAAATTTAAAGAAAAGTTTGCATGTTTAAGTAGATCTACATAGTAAATCAACAAATGATGCTTGGATGTGAGTAAATTTTGTTATAGGTTGGTTGGGTTCGGTTTACGCGGTTTTGGATTTGTAAAAATTGGGCCCGACCGTCTAAACCCACAGACCCTATTTTTTAGTCTTTCTTCACCTAAGACCCGTTTTAACCCACCCGGTGGACCCGTGGGTGACTCGGATATATCGGTTGGTGGGCGGGTTCGGATTTTGTGCTCACCCCTATGGGAAAGTAGGCTAACAAAAGAACTTGGAGTTAGTTCATTAACCTAAGGATTCCTACTAACATTTATGAACTGCCATCCTTCCTTGATTCAAACAAGATGGATAAAATAGTAGAACAATTTGTCTTTTTATTTTTGACAGAAATAATTTTTTTTAAGAGACCTATTTTTTACTCTTGATTTTTTTATTTTTTTTTCTATTTTTTCTTTTGTGTAGATCCATGGTCATCTATATTTTTTTTTCATTTTTTTCTTTTCTGACAAATATGTTCTACTGTTACCCCATCCCAAACTTAAGATCGATGTTGCTAATTCTAAAGAGAAACTCCAAACTTAGTTTCAAAACATGTGCAGTCATAATAATACATATCTAATTCCAAGTGAAATCAAACAGGCTGCATTTAAAGTTCAGGACTGTGCATGATTTATCACTAGGTAACAAGAAAGAAATTTTCATCTGGAGGCTCAAAGTGGTTTCAGAAAGGATAATTAGTATATAAAAGGGTGGCTTGAAAGGCCTAAGGTACCAAAGAAAAATGCCTCGTATGTATAATAACATAACCGATCATCTGTAAAGAACGGCCACAGAGCAAAAATAACATTCATATGGAACACTCATAATTGAAAATATTTAAGTATCTAACAACCTATAATGGATATGGAAATATTTGGCTTTGGATCTCATTGATTATGCTATTTAGAAAAGAGATGGTGATTCTATAAGTAACTTCACTAGCAAGCCCCAGAAAGTATTGTGCTCTTGACTGCAAGGGTAAACTAGCCTCCGCCGTTAAATCATTGAAATGAATACCTAAGACTAAAAAAAAATTAAGTATAAAAGAAAATGTTGTATATGTAATGCAAAAGAAATAAAATTTTATTAGATAATACTAAGGATTAGCAACAGAAAAAGAAAAGAAATTGATTAGTTAGATCATCTCAGCTTAGCAGAAAAATAAAAATGCAGAAAATAAATATAATGGGTTGTCTCCCATTCAGTGCTTGTTTAACGTCTGAATCCCGAAGATCAATAGGTTTCCTCCTAATCAGCGCTTCTTTTGAGTCATTAACTTACGAAATAAGTTGCCTCCTATTCAACACTTGTTTTAAAGTACCCATAGAATTCCTTGGGATACCTCAGCAAGACATGATCTCCGACTTTAAAGTCTTTATAAGGAGTGTTCTTCCAGGAGCCCCCAATACCTCTTTCCCATACATCCGCTCTTCTGGTGTCATATGCACCATTCTTTTCTTGATATGCATGTGGCTGCTCTATGTCTTGATGGGAATCAGAAGGATTGACGTCCTCCATTGCATGACATTCAGTACCTGCATCTTGCCTAATGTTGTCCTACGAAATCTGATGTATCAAGTATTTACCTTTTCACCTAAGTACGATCTCCTTGTATTCAAAGTTTATCCGAGCTTTTGAAGTAGCTAGAAAAGGCCAACCCAAAGTTATTGGACAATCAGGCTTGTCCATCACTACTAGAGGTACCTACCGATAATGGACTTGTAGAGATACATACCTATAGTGGTAACAGATAATTCATCACCTTTGTTGATGAATATTCCATGATGTTATGGCTATATCTGATAAAAGCTAATAGTGATGTATAATACCCTAATTTTGTCCAGATAAATTTCAAAAATACCAAAAATAAGTGATCATTTTAGTTTTTATCATATTTTTCGATCATCGTTAATTTTATCGTAATATCTAAAATATCATAAAAAAAATACATAAGAGGTGAGAATTGCATTCATCAAACCCAATAGTTGATGCCCATTTACAAAAATGAATCCAATTACACATTTTTATATTACAAAAGAAAATATATTAAAATAAAATGAACAAGTATTTTTTCCCTCAAGAAAAAAAAGTAATTAAAAAAAATAATAAAACAAAATAAATTGATGAAATGAAACAATAGAGGGCAGCAGCGCTCATTTTCTCTTTTCCAGCAACAGCATGTGCACGCCTCCCTCTCCCTTATTTTCAGCTTCTTTGCTGTTCCAAATGCAAACTAATTATCTCCATTTTTGCACTCCATCAAAAGGTTTAGACACTTTCTTCCCTCTTTATTTAATCAATGTTAACCAAAACTTGTTATCTGCCTCTCTCTCATGACAACATGCTATCTGCTATGGTTTTCTCTCTTTCTTTTGCTCCTGTTTGCTTTCTTTTAATGTCATACCTTATTTTGTTTATTTATTAATTATTATTATTTGCAATTACTATAAGAGGTTTATTCATTTGGGTTTGATAATATGTATGAATTGGACTGAAATGGTCCCAACAATGTTAATGCCTCTTTTGCTGTTGCAATTCATACCTAAACAACATTTAGCATATTTAAGGGTTTCTTTCATGTTTTGCTTTGTATTTCATTTTAGTTGAATATCCAAAAAACATTAATTATTTTAAATTCCTTGAGGGGGATTAATTAGATGTATATCTCTTTAATCCTTGAGTCTTTAGAGCATAAATTGTATTTGATCGTTCTAAATCTCATTTTTAGAATTAATTTAATCAGAAAAATAAACATTTTTTAAAGAGGATTGATTGGATGTACATCTCTTTAATCTTCGAGTTGTCAAGACACAAGTTGTACAACTTGCTCGTGTTCTAACTCAAGATCAAAATAAATCAATCAATATGATTAATTGGATGTACATCTCTTTAATCCTAGAGTTGTTCACAATGTGTACGACTTGCTCGTTCTTAAACTCATTTTTAAACAAATCATTTTACGAGGATTAATTGGATGTACATCTCTTTAATTCTGGAGTTGTCAGGATACAAGTTGTACGACTTGCTCGTTCTTGAACTCATTTTTAAACAAATCATTTCAAGAGAATTAATTGGATGTACATCTCTTTAATTCTCGAGTTGTCAAAACAGTACAACTTGCTCAGTCTCAAACTCACTTATAAAACCAAACAAATTCACCACAATTAACTTCTCGCAATCAATTTATTTTTTACATGCATTTATCACAACAAAAGCATATTCTTAAGATCAACCAACAAACAAACATTTTCTACCTCAGAACTACGTAGCTTTGAATTCTCCATCACACTAGGAGATACAAAGGAGCAAGATCAAACTCTTGTCAAGCACAATAATAAAAAAAAAAACCTTTTTTTTTCACTCTATCTAAAACCTAGACATTTTCATTTAAAAACTTAATTTTAATTTTCATTTAATAATAAGGAGAAATAAATTATTTATAAGTTAACAAATATTTTTCACAATTAATTAGAGGTAATTGTTTTAACGACTCCCGAACCTAAAATCCGGTTTCAAATACCGTTTTATCGTTTTAAAGGGTTTTTCCGATGTTTTTCCTATTTCAATAAACTTTGGTGGCAACTTCATTGTTTTTCGAGCAACCCTCGAATTTTTAGGCCGCTTCATGATGCTTTGGAAATTTTTCAAAAATTCAAAGCATTAGCTGAGAAGCAAAGTGGTAAGTAGCTTAAAATTCTCAGAACAGATGGAGGTGGTGAATATACTTCAAAGGAATTTGAAATTTATTGCACAAGCCAGGGAATCATTTGTGAAGTCACAACTCCCTACACTCCTCAACACAATGGACTTGCTGAAAGGAGGAATTGAAGTCTGCTAGATATGACCAGGAGTATATATAATGAAAGAAAAGAAGCTACCTCATGAGTTTTGGGGTGAAGCAGTGAATACTGTAGCTTACATCTTGAATAGATGTCCCACTAAGAAGTTAAAAACTCAAGTTCCTGAAGAAGTCTGGCCAGGAAGAAAGCCATCAGTCAATCATCTCAGTGTAATTAGCTCCATATGGTATAAGCATATCGCTGATACTAGAAGAAAGAATCTAGAGGATAAATGTGAAGTTATGATTCTAGTTGGATATCACAACACTGAAGCATATAGATTACTTGATCCACAATCTATGAAAATTACTATCAGTAGAGATGTAAAGGTTATGGAAGATGAACACTGGGACTGGAACTTAGGTAAATGCAGTGCTTCTAAGAAGCAGGTGAAAATTGAAGAAAGCAAAAAACTAAAGAGATTACTATCACTGAAGCAGTGAATGATGAAGTAAATTTGGATAAGAGGCAAAACACTATTGCAAGATGATGGTCAGATTAGGTAAGTGTATCAAATTGTTTACCAAGTAATAAAGTGATACGTAGAGTACCGTATCCATAAGGATTGTCGTTTCGTCTAAAAAATTCGCGTTACTTATTTGGAACAAAATGAATAAAAAAGATAAGGGTTCAGAGATTTGCAATTTAATATGTTTGCAGCAGAGCAAATTTTACCTGTTTTGATTGCAGAATGTTAGCGGTGGTTAGGATTCCTTGAATCCCCTCTATTCATTTGTTGGAATTAAATAACAATCAAGTTAAGTTCAATTATTCTAAGTTGACTATTTAAGTGATAAGTTCATTAGGACATGATAACCTAATCAGCTGTCAAGTTGCACCTGCTTGTCAGACGGTGATAGAACACCCAGAATCAAGATACCACTCTTCACCTTTCATCTTATCTTCACATGTAGCAGCCATTAACAACATTGGATCAGGGTCACCTTCATGAGCAATATTGGCTTCTTCAGCCCTTTGATCCTTCTTGAACCAACACTCATCAGCAAAGTGTCCATACTTTTCACAATTATAGCACTGAACCTTACTTTTATCAAAGTCCCTCTTCTTGTTTTGATCTTTACCAGATCTTCTTTTAG
>Ga0315914_1001100_pt1 | contig 38983 bp, 22 predicted proteins | sample MpolenodulesMG_FD_203920 | JGI IMG/M metagenome (GOLD analysis project Ga0315914, IMG submission 203920) | Medicago polymorpha root nodule microbial communities from Los Angeles, California, United States - elongated nodules | ecosystem: Host-associated > Plants > Roots > Nodule | place: USA...
TATCTAACCACAATTAAGAAACATAAGTCATTTACATGTAACATTGTATCATTTCTTGCAAGCAAAATCAAAATTTAAACAAACCCTAAATCTAAAAAAAACTACAACATAAACATGCAAACATCTAAACATTTAAGCAACACAAGTCATTTTCATGTACACATTGTATGATTTCTTGCCAAAAAAACCAAAATTTAAACAAACCTTAAATCTAAAAAATTTCTAATTTAAAAGAAAAAATTTAACATATAAACATAAAAGTTTAATGGTGTTTGATTATGAAGACTTACTTGTTATTGGAGTGTTGTTTGATTTGAACTTGAAGGAATTTTGGGTTTGGGTGATTTGAGAGAGATTTTTAAGATTTTTTGAGATTTTAGAGGAGAAATGAGGAAATGAAGTGTTCTGTCTTCTTTAAGACAGCACATAGCGTGAGTTAACTAGCGTTGCACAAGTTAACTCACATAGCGTTAGTTAAGTGGCGCAACAATTAACACTTGCGCGACTTAACTAGCGCATGGACATTTTGGACATGGCTGCAGGGTGCGAGCGTTTTGTGTTGGGGAAAGAGCAATAATCATAGTCAAATAGTCAATCTATATCGACCAAAGTAAATATACGACCCATATCAACATAAAAAGAGAGATATGTATGGGTACACAAGCGTATGCACATCATATGTGTGGGTAGATATGTATCTCTCCCCTGTATGGAATCACACATGGATATGGAGTGAGTGAGAGTGATAAAATTAAAAGGAAGTAAAAGATGTCAAAATGAACCGACCACTTTTGGTGAATCTACAGAAATGGTGGGACCAAAATAATCACCATATACCACTGACGAGTCAAAAGACTTGCCATAAAAACATCACAAAACATGTATTGAAACATTAGAAGATAACCAAAATATAACAATAAATCCCAAATTCTACGGATATAGGCTTACAAGGAACGAAACTAAACTCAACCTCTATCTTGATAAAATCTGAAATTTGATACAATCAATAAAATATTAGCTCCACTGCTTTCTGCAATCTGGTACTCTTTTTTTGTAGTGGTCGGGGTTTGAACCTCAAATCTAGCATATTTTATGCATTGTTTCAACCAACTGAGTTAAGCTTACGAGGACGCTGCTATTTGGTACCTATGAGAATTGATCTAAAAATATTTTTATTTCGCTGCTTTCTACGAAAATGCTTATGTCGAAGACCAAATGAGAAGAGTTGGACAAGAAGATTTATACTTTATGGGCTGAACAAGAAGATTTTAAACAAGAATTATACTCTCACGGAATCGACTGTTGCAACTGGATTGTTATCGTAATCGTTATGAATTGCCATGATTAATAAGAATTCCGTTGATTGTATTCTCTGAATAATTGATTACTAAGAAAGAATTATGTTGCTTTTCCGGGATTGCCATGATTACTAAGAAAGAATTCCGGAAATCGTTTTCCAGAAATAGTTTCACGAAATCAATTTTTTACCACCATGATTGAAACTCTTGGATTTTTTTATAGAAACTTTTTAATAAAAGAAAAGCAGCGATTGAAACTTTTACCGATTCTTTGTTATTGATTTTTAATTGCGTCAGAAACCTATTGTTTTTCTCCCATTCAGCTGCTATCAGTAAAGGTTGTGTAGATGCTTTCGGTAGTTTCCAGTAAAATACACACAATTGTTCTGAAAATTTGTTTGAATTCGGAAACGTCTTATAATGATGATTTCAGGAAATGTTCTGGGGTGAACTTTAAAATTGAAAAATGTTGAAAGTGAGGGGTGAGAAATTAATGTGTAAAAGGTTAAATGATAAGAAGGACAAAATTGAAATATTTGATGATTTGCAGGGATGAAAATATATGTGTAGGGGTATAGGGTAAAATTTCCGTGCTTCTATAGCTTACCGTACGTGCATGTCCAAATCATTTAAGACACTCTTGCACCATTCTAAAATGGGATCACCCCATTGTATTTTAAATTTTTTTTTTTTTTATTGTGTGAAATCAACAAAATAATCTCAACTCCGTGACACTCGATCTTAATTTTTTTCTATAGCCTAACATTGCAATTCCGTACAATGTTGTAGTCTGATTAGTTTGAGTGGTACTTTTAATAAAATTACACTTAAGTCTATGGTATTTTTTTTTGTGGTCGGGGTTTGAACCCCGAACCTTTCATATATTATGCATTGTCCCTACCAACTGAGTTAAACTTACGAGGACTTAAGTCTATGGTATTTAAAACTCGAGATTTATGATATTGTATATTCTCCAATTTTCATCTCTAAGTTAGGTAGGATTTGTGTATCCCCAATTTTTAATTCACTTTTTCACACAACTTTTCTACAAATTACATCAACACCAAAAAAACATGCACCATTAAAGTTACTTAGAGTCGAGATAAAAAGATAAGGGCACACCTCCATTCATTTAGCATACTTTTAGATCTCATAACCTCATTTAAAAACATTTTGAACCATCTTATGTTTTGTGCTTACAACACAGGCCTTTGTTATAAAAAACCTATCTTGAATTTTCTTTTATTTATAAAAAACTACAACTAATTCAAAATTCTATTGTACAAATATACATGTTGATAAGAGGTTTTTTCTCACGGACATTGTGCGGACAATGATCAAATGTCGCTTTGTAACCTTTGTTCAGGCTTTTTTTTTTTTTTTTTTTCAAAAAAAGGGGAAGACCACTTCATTTGGTGGAGTTGAGTTGAAGATTCAATTTGGTGCCCAAACATTTGAACCCTAATTGCAGCCACACCAAATAAATGATTTATTCCCATTTTCTAAAGTATACACATAAAAGGCTTACAAGGGATGACATTTAACTATAACACAAAGGAGTATGACTCATTAATGAATATAATCATGGAAAACCTACCTATGCTAATTATTATAATTTTTTTAAAAAGCAAGCATGTAAATTCCACAAACACAAAAAGTTGGACGATCCAATCCTTAGTCATCACTATATAAGGCACAAAGGAGAACCCAAATGTAAAAGATACATATATAGATAGATATCATGTAAAAGATAGATATTTATATATATATATATATATATATATATAAATATCTATCTTATGTGTTCAAAAAAAAAATCTATATATATATATATATATATATAAACATGACCCATCATGAGCAGTCCACCGTCCTGTAAATTAAAAAAAAAACAAAAGATTAAAGTGAGAAACAATCTTTCTTGATAAAAGAGAAAAAGTAAACTATCATTACCTAATAATCAAGCAGGCGGCTGCATCTCGACGGTGGGCTCAGGTGCCACCATTCCTGATCGCCACCACTGAATGAAGGGTGGGTATATCAAATAATAAACAACGAGTGCAATGACCAGCACTCCGAAAAGTACGCCAAGAACGATCAGGAGAACCTCCACCCATAGTGGCACTCGGTGGAGGCCACTGTAGTCATGGTGGTCGCCAAAGTCTCTGCGAGGAAAGGTACCTATCCCTGGGCTCTTCATAATTGCAAGAAACCTGCGACGAAGATTGAATCAATGTTTGGAAATTGATTTTACATTTCAAAGTTAAAAAATTACTAATTTGTTTTAAAAATTGAGTGTAAGAAAAAATTTACTTGTATGCAAATGCAGTTTAATAATAGTAACATTCCGCATCATCACCTTAGTCAATTAAACTTTACATGTTGATTTTAATGTGGGTAACTTAAAATGTTCATAATCAATGCAATATTTATTATTTAATTCTATTTTAAGATCTTTATCTTGTGCCCTAAGTTAACATTTTCCTTTTATATAATAGGTTAACAGGCCAAAGTGTGTCACCTACCTTTGGAACTACTAGTCTATGGGGTTCATTTTAGCATTTCAATTATGTTGTTTTTTCATTTCTACCTCTAATCCCAACTTGATTGTCTTTCTGCTCAGAGTTGACACATAATATACTCTTTGTTGAGGCTATGATATGGATTTAATGTAGTCAACTTGGATGAGATGGTAAAGTTCTATTCTAGTTTAACCATAAGTTTTGAATTCGTCTCTGAAATTACAATTGCATTAAATCTTTTGACGAAGAGTTTTTTAGTCTTTTATGGTCTTATAAGACTCAATAAATTAATCATTATAGTTACCCATAGAGACATGTGGTTCGCACCAAAAGAATAAATTGGACAATTCTTCTATTATGAGAGGTAATTTTTTTTTATGAAACTTGGTTTTGGTGTGAGAGACTTACATGGCTGGCCGATGCGAATTTCAATTGGTTTTTTTTAGAGGAAGAAACAAACTATTACTAGCACCATTAATGGATGTGTTCCCAAAGAGGAAGAAACAGCCTATTTGCAATTCCTTTTTTATTACTAGCTAAGCATCAACTTGTTAGAAAGCAATAAAAAAGGTAAGATATCATCCGATTATAATATTCACCTTTTCTATGATTCCAATAAGGATATTTTAGCAAGAAGTTCCGTTTTTACTACAAAAAGCTCCCTATAGTAGCTTTGTATTTTACACACAAATTATAAGCTACTTTTGTATTATTAAGAGCTTTTTAAAAAGATTGTTTGGCCAGCTTCTACTTCATTAGAGTAGAGAAGTCCACAATAAGTTGGCTTGAGAGAGTGGCTAGCTCCAAAATATGAGAAGGAAGAGCAATTGGAGCAGATAAGTGATTTTTTATTATAATTCTGCCTGATTATTACATCATAGCTGAATTGGTTATATAGCCAATTCATCCCATAGATTTACGAATCTCCACCTAAGAGAAGAATCTAATAACTTAATTTAGTTCAATGGTACAATCACTGGCTCAACATAGAAAATAAAAGAGCTTATTTGTTGTAATCAGTCCACCAAACAGACTTCTTATCATTACCCATTCCTTCAGAGACAACCTTGTCCTCAAGATTAGCGTTGGGAAAGTCTTCCGCAAACACCTCTTCATCTTCACACGCGGCTTCTGACTCATGTTGTCCGTCCCAGTGCACTAAAGTTGTGTCTTTACCCCCTTCAGGCTCCATAACTCGCGTTTTGAATTCAAAACACGAGCTAGGGCTAGTGCTATTCCTGTTCACGTAACGCTTGGATCTAATAGAGGAGTGTCAAGTGAATAAATTGTCTCTAAAACCAAAACAAATTGAATCATGTTCTAAGTTCATAAAAACAAAAACAAAAAAAAGTTGTAGAAGTTGGATTGTAATTCAATATTTAAAAGATATGAAAGTTGGAAAGCAAATACATAAGGTGGTGTAAAGGGAAAACTTCAATAAAATAAAAAAGGCTAAATTGCACTTATTTTTCCCTAATTTTCAAAAACTTGCAATTTTGGCCCTACAAGGATTAGCCCATTTGCAATAGTAGTTTTAGGTCAATTTTGAGTCGGTCAAGGCAACATAATCATTTATAAATTAAAAAGTATCGCAATGGTTGGTGCAGATCATGGAACCCATATCATTCATCAAACCTTCATCATTCCTTCAAAACCCCAAAACCCATAACTCATCCAACCCAATCAAACTCAGTAATCTCATCACCGCCGTTCCAACCCAACGCCACCACCGACGACTGTTACAGATCGACTCCATCTCTTTCGTGCAATCTGTTTCGAATTTGGGGATTCTTTTGGGGTTGGGTTGGATTTTAAGATCTGTTGGTATGAATTTTGTTTGAGTTGTGGTTGAAGATGATTTTTTGGGGTTTTTTCATAAAGCTTGTTGTTGTTGTAGTACTGGAAATGGAAAAGGGTGTGGCTGCCATATGATTGGGTTGCTACAAACTTGAGGGGGAAAGTGTGAAAATGAGTGGATTTAAGAATGAGGTGGAAAAAAAAAAAACAGAGAGGAGGTTAAAGTTTGAGAAACAAATAAGATTGATTGGATTTGAGAAGATGAAATTTGATGATGTGTGAATGATGATAAACAAACCCAGGAAATACCACACCTCTTCCTTTTTCCGTTTCTTTAAATTTTTAATTTTTTTTCTTTTGATTTTTTTAATCTTTTTAATTTATAAATGATTATGTGGCATTTTTAATTTTTTTAATTTAATAATTACACACGTGTCCTGTCATATAGGCGTTGACCGAGTCAAAATTGACCTAAATGACTACTACCGCAAAGGAGCTAATTCTTGGGGGTCAAAATTGTAGTTTTTGTATATAGGAGACTAAAATTACAAGTTTTTGAAAATTAGGAGGGAAAAAGTGCGAAAAAAATGTTGAAGAAGCAATGGATTTATAAGCCAAGAGAAGTCTATGACTATAAAAGCTATGGATAACACTAGTACTAGTACTTATTTGGATTGAGTGCTTAAAAATTATGTTCTAAAACAATTAGAAATTGAAGCATTTGACTTTTGTAAACAATAATTTCTTAATTTGAAATTTTTAAAAAGTGACAAATGTAAAACTCAATAATTAATTAAAAAGTGACAACAATAATTAATTAACTTCCCAAACGGGGTTCGTACGATGCAACTCATAGGTATACCGATATGGAATTGCTTGTGGAATGAGTCAAGCATCTAATTTCTATCAATAGGGAATTACATTAATGCATCAAAACAAGAACATGAAACCCTGTGAACCAAGTATAATTTTATGCATCAATCGAATGTTCCTGTTTTTAAGGATTATGTGATGCATGATTAAACCTCCACGAACATTTAATTAATTGAACCAAGAATATTTAAAACAGGAGTATTAATTTCCAAATTAAGATGGGTTGCAATCAACAGGCTCAGAAGTGCAAGCCATACGATGCAAAAGGGCGTGAAGATACGTTATCGTGTGTATGACGGCTGGAAACGATGACATTGTTATCGGAACCAGCAGAGGATGGGTTAGCAGGCATGATTTAGGGGTCGGTCCATTCTCGTGGTAAAGTTCAATTTTGTATTTCTTTCTAAGTTTCAATCTTCGTGTTTCAGTTTACAGATTGACCATTCTCATGGTAAACCAATTACTAGTATACAAAGGCATGCATTTTGATTAAATGTCAAGAGTCTAAAAAATATGCATTGATGGTTCAAAATATTTCCGACCGAATAGTTCATATCACTTGTGTAATTTATCATACTCTATGATCTACATATGCTACAATCAATCCACCATTTATGAAAATAACAGAAAGCATGAAGAAAAAAAGAAAACATTTTCATTCTAACCCTTCTCCTAGAAACAACAATAATCATGAAATAATATATTTAACATTCTCATCATAATCCTGCTCATAGAAATTACAACCTAAGTTCAGATTCGATTTCATTTCATTGGAACATTCATGAGTGGAGTTGTGTTTTGTAACTCAAGATTGACAAACCGTGGAAGTAAGTGAAGTTGTACATGATAATGGTGTAGGAGCTGTTGTATGTTTATCATAGATACAACTTAAGAAAATTGCTATAGTTACCACTCCTAATGTTATGAGCTAGAATAAAATACACACTAATTTTGCATCTCGGATAAATAGAAGGTATGGAGTGTACGCAATCATCATAAATCACAATCATAATCATAAAAAAACAAAAAAAAAGTTACCAGAAAAAATGGGCATGGATAGAGTACAAGCAGTACACGCAAAGAGAGAAGCAAAGGAAAGTGTTTCTATTAAATGTTGTGGTTTTGGATTTTGATTCGTTGTGGGTGAGTTGACTCAATGAGTTGGGCCGAGTCGAGTTGTTGTGGTGTTGGATATGGATTTGTTGTGGGTGAGTTAACTCAGTGAGTTGGGCTGAGTCGAGTTGTTGGAGTTGGATAAGCTGTCCTCATCTTTTGATGACAGCCACCACAGTTGGCCGCGACGAGCACAATATTATGGGAGACGAGTTGGGTACATTAAGGAGCTTAACTAAAATATGCAAAGGAAAATAAGCCAGTACCTGTGAAGAAATAAAGGAGGAGCTGAATCGTGTGTAGCAAGACAAAGTTCCACAACCAAGAGCCCAAACTGTAAAATCTATAGTAGTAAAAATGAAATGTGAAGAAAAAAAAGAGGAAGATTTTAGTATTTAAAGAGGAAAAAATAAAAATGTTGGAATGTGGACCTGAGTAATTATGGAGATGAAAAAAATATTAATGAGGTGGATACAATGATGGGACAAGACATAGTGACATGACAAATAATTTGAATCAAGCTAATGTTTATAACTTGGTTACGAATTAGCTACTTGGTGGACTGTGGACTGGTATGAGTCGATCGAATAAAGAACAAACGTCTGTGTCTTAACAGGCTTGACGCTTGATGGACTGTGGACTGGTAGGGGTCAACCGAATAAAGAACAAACGTATACGTCTTAACAAGCTTGACGCTTGGTGGTCTAACATGGATAGACCATTCCGTTTGACTGTTCAAGTCAAGCTAGCTCAACATGTCTTCAGTCAACATTGGTTTGATTGTTCAAGTCAAGTCAGCAAGCTCAACTCGTCTTCAGTCAACACTGGTTTGATTGTTCAAGTCAAGTCAGCCTGCTCATCTCATCATCACTTAATATCACGTGTCCAGTACAGACGATCAACGCGCCTCAACTCCACGCGCCCGGTACAGATGAGTTGTACCCTAGTCCACGCGCGGCCGTACTCAAAACAGACATCCAATAGGAGGCTCTGGATCACAACTTAATGAACATTAATGATTAGAGAAAGACCCATTAAACCAAAACTTTGATGGATATAAAAGGGTGACACTTAGATGTTTGATGTGACAGATTTTTTAGATGGGAAACCGTGTATTATTTTATCTAAATCTTACTCGAAGTGCTCTTGAAATTTCACCTAAAATATTTCACTCAGCAATTCACCTATTGCAATTAACTTGTGTTTACGTACATGAACAAACAAATGTCAACATTCTCCTAACCCTACTCATAAAAACAACATGAATCATGAAAATTCACAAAAAATGTTAAGACCCAAACCCACAAAAACTCACATTGCCACTAATGCACAAGTCAAAGAAGAGGATAACAAAGTACATGAAGAAACAACCTATTACCATTGGATTTTTTATTTTTTTTTGAAGCTACCATTGGATTTGGATGCGTCCGAACAGAGGAAGAAACACCCATTTGCAATTTTATTACCTTTTTTTGCAATTCTATTACTAGTAGTCTAGTACCACTTTTATTTAAAAAAACAAACCCTTACGTAATGACCATCATAAAATCAAAATCAGATTCGCACGTTCTTTCTTTGTAGGTCAAACTCAAAATGGATGATTTTATAATCATTTCATTTTCGGTTAGAAACAAAATTTAATCTTTTTTTAGTAAAATATTTAATATTTTTTCCCTAATTTTTTTAATCTTTTTGTATATTAAATCAATAATTTTTTATATTATGATATTGTAGTACAGGCTTTATTTATTTTGTTTTGGTTACAGTATAGGCTTTAAATCAATTTTTTTTTACAAATAATCTAGTGGCTGTTACATGTTTTAAATGTGAGAAATGGGGTATTTCGGGTTCGAACCCTGACCTCTGTATATATTATGCAATGTCCTTATCAATTGAGTTAAGCTCACGAGGACATGCTTTAATTCAATTTATAATTTTAGTTTTGGTCGAGTAGTTTTTCTTTTTTAAATATATAAAAGTTTGTTAAGGAAAAAAATCAATATGTTAGTGTTCAAAGATAAATATCTCAACTCAGTTCGTTCCATTCTTTTGAAACATTAGAGTGAAACTTTTTTCTCCATTTATAATAAAAGAATAAATAGAATGAAACTTTTATTTTATTCAACTTTGTTCCACTCTATCTAGCTGCATTTTATATTATTATACTATATTCATTTTAAAAATATAAACAGTACTTTTTTTCTAAAGAAGAAAACATATAAAAAATACTTGATGAAACAAATATGAAAATATTAACATCTCCATTTTTCTAGCTTAGGAAATATATCCTTACTTTAACGTAAATCTTCATTTTAAGTGAATAAAAACATTTATACATAATAATGTAAATCATATCCACCATTCATAGAAGGAGCATATGTGACCAGAGTGTTTTTTTTAAAAAAAATAACTTTAAAGAAGTAAATTTAACAATACCCATTCAACTGAAGCACAAACGTCTCACGCCACAAAAAGATGTGAGCGTTACGAGATCTCTAAAAGGACCACACAACAATTTGGCATACTAATAAGAAACCTAACCTCTCATCCCCCCATCCCACGCACCTTAATAGAATACTAAAAAGACTCGATAAGTCCGAAGGTAAAACAAATTAACATCCTAACCACATAAACACATGACATGACACCTGATCACCTAAACATCTAAGAAAAAGATGACAAGCCGACTCTAAATGCTCGTCGTAGAAAACACAAGAAATACTCCTAAGGTCAACTATAATCCTCCTGATAAAGCGATTTTGACAAGTCAGAATCCTATCATAAACCAACTACCACGAGAAAATCTTCACCTTAAGAGGAGACCAAGACTTCCACGCCCTTGAAAGAAACAAGATCATTTCTTTTGACCTCACATTCAAGGAAACTATAAATTGATCTCACCAAATAAGTGCTAGAAAGACCATTACTCTAGACGCAAAAATCTACACCTTAAGAGAAGATTGAATTTCTCAAATGTATCTAGAAGACTTTGTGTAGAGGAAGCTTCTATACCTATAACACCTATTATGCGACAATCTCAACACCTAAAGTGAGAAAACATTTCACAGTGAATTAGAAACTCATAATTCATCTAATTAATGAAGAAAAAGTATAAAAACAATTAATCTAAAACCCTACTTTTGTGGGGACCCCAAAGGGTCTACTAGTATGATTTGTTTTTGTTGTAAAAAGTTATTTTAATGAATTCTTTTTATGCCAATAAGGGAACTGTCAAGCTGAATTTCATTGGCCCTCATATGTATGTATCTGCCATGCCCCTCTGTAACTCTACTTGTGTGCTGCTTCAAACAAAAAAGAAAGGAAAAAAACTCTACTTGCGTGGGACCTAGAGAGTTCACTAATACGAGCTGTATTTTATTAAAAAAAAACTTTTAATGATGGGTCTCGACTCTTTTAGGATTTTCAATTATGAAATCGTCCTATAAAAATGATAAATACTTAAATTTTCAATATATTAAATATACAAATTTTCATAAAATTATATTATTTAAGGTTTTAAAAGACTATCCAAAAACACTCGTTAACATTTTTCTATTTTTATTTATAAATTGTTTTTGTATTAATAATAAAAAGGTCTTGCTAACCGGTGTCCTTAAGACAATGACTAAGGAATCTATAAATAAAAATTTTATCTTGAAAATATAAGTTTTAACTTTTGATTAATTAATAATTGCACTACTTTTAATAAAAAGTTACTTATTTTGCCATTGCTAGTGCTCTTCATGTGCAGTAGTCTCCAAGTTTTAGCAATGAACTGGGTCAACAAAGTGAGGCTTGGATTACATCAGGGGCGTGGCTATGGCCTCCAATTAGGGGTGGTAAAATTGATGAATTGCATTGATATGAATTTTGATCATAATGATTGGATAAAAAAAATTCATTAATCTATTAAAATCCACTATTATTTTTGTTGAAAAAAATATTACGTTCATCCAATTCATCTATTATTAAATTCTTGAATATTTAAACAACGTATGTTTCATTATATTAGTTAGAAAAACATTATCGAAATCACAAAAAAGAAAATCATATTTGTGCATAGATCATCAGAACGAGAAGTTATTCTCGTTAACGGGTAAGGATAGAAATCATCTTTATTTATTATTATGTAATGAACAAATAATGTTCACTAAAATTAATTCTCACAATCACCACCAGGTCCTCCAAATTGAAGAGAATACCCAACATCTCCTCTTTGATCACCATAATATTCAACACCATAGCAATCAGAGCCGGCATCGTTGTATTCTTCTACGTAGTCTGTAACAGGTCCGTAATCTTTTCTAGATTCATTCTGAAATGTAACATGAATAAAATAGCATCCATTAATGAAATCATCATTAGGAAAGTGTCCTGATCCCATTGGAGGACTGAGAGCATTTGTAGGTGTTACTGTGAACCCACCCCATCCCACTTTATCAGCTGTGGGCAAGTTAGAAAATAAAGCCGCTGGAAAATATCCAATATCCTTGTCTCCTATATGCAACCACCAATTGCCCTTTTCATCCTGGACATCATATAACTTTTTTGTAAATATAAATTTTAGAACTAATGTTTAATAAACAATGAATAAAAAAATATATTTTATAAACAATATATTTCATTATATATACTCAAAATCGTATGGTTAACAAGATGAGAGTCTACTAATAATTAGAAATCGTAATTCCACTTTTTCTTCAAGCGAATACGCCAACAAAAGAACTTTGTCAATCAATTGAGTTGATTAGTTTCTATAAATAGTATCAAGTGCGTCAAATGATTTTAAAAACTAAAATGCTATGAAAAATACAAGTTAAACTAAAGGAGACAAATGTAGGCAAAATACGCATAAAATAAGTTGTTTGATTTATTAATATGTCAAAAATGAATTTCACAGCTGGTATGTACTATATGCAAGTGCTCGAAGACTAATTCCTAACTATCGTTTTTTTTTACGATAACTATCGTTATTTAGTTAAACTCGCATGTAGAGAGTGAAAATATGACACTTGCATTACTCTCCCATTTTACGCGGCATTTACTAGTACCTCACTCAATCTCTCTCTCCATCTCTGTCTCTCATCATCATCATGTTTCCTCTATTGTAGCCGTGTAGTTTATTCCTTAGCTAAAAAACATGAAATTGATTTTTGAGTATGTTCCCTTTCCTCTTGACTGGTTTTGATGTTCCCACAACCCTTTGGGAACCCCCTTCAAACTGATGAAGAGGTATGAAACATGGATACGGACACAAACACCGGACAATGACATGCCGACACTGCTAATAATTTGAAAAATATCACATAATACATAATTGAGTGTAACTATATGTGTTAGTATATGTCGGATACAATACGTGTCCAACACTGAAACATGCATAAATCAATGAGTGTTCATACTTCATAGATAAAGAGGCTAACTCATCTTCGGTTATTCTTATTTTGAATAGTCACTCATTTGACTAACTAGACATCAACTTATACATAATTTGGTTATATGTCATTCTCTACTAACAACATATAATATTTTTAGGCGTAAACTAAAGATAGATGAATACTAATGTTATGTTTTTTTAAGGATGAATACTAATGTTATGTAAAGAGTAAGTTGTATATAGTCTAATATTCCTTATATCATTTCTATGAGTTGTATACCTTGATAACTTATAGCATGAAAATTATTTCTTTTCACATTAAATGATATAAATATTTTAAATGTAAAGTTTATATAAAGAGATGAACATTTTAAATTTAAAGTTCAAATAAAGAGACAACCTGATGAAGAGAAATTGGCAGCTCGATCATCACTCCGCCGTAGGTAGATGTTTCACCTACACTCATACCAGGGTAATATGATTGGTCTGTCTGAATGAAGCCGGGGCACAACATGTTGTAGCATCCGGTCTTGAAATTATCTGGCTGTATATATATTTTTTACATCATGTTATATTTTAAAGAAATAAAACTATCATTTTCAATTTAACTATATTTAAAAAAAAAATATAAACATGAGTTCATTTAGTGAGAACATATGAAGTATTTTCTATATTTTAAGTGAAGACTAAGACAAAAACTAACATTTACTTACAGTCCATACTGTGTAGACATAAGTTCCACCGTCATTGTATAATAGCGGAGATACCTGCCATCATGTATGTGATGAATTAACTATTATTTTCCGTATCGTTAAAAAAAATTAAAAATTATATATATAAGCATGGTTCTGGTTTTGGGATAAAATAAGATTGGAATAGTAGGATAAATTAAAACTCACATGCCATCCAACAACGATTTTATTAGTACCATCTCCTTCTCCATTTTGAACAAACACGTGACCTGCGCTTGATTGACCCTTGACAACTTTTGGATTATACACACTAGTAGTTCCTCCGACTCCATAGTAAGGACCACCCTTACTTTTAAGAAACACATTAGCATACTGTAAATTCAATAGTTTCACGTATTACTAAACAAAGTTATATTTTTTTAATAGAAATAAACTAAATAAATTGAAAATTTAGTTAATCATGTGAGAAACATTACATGACTGATAGCGCCACCATTTTCAGTTAGGCTATGTTCATTGAATAAAGATTTTCCTCGAATGATATCATCTTTGGTTATCCTCCGAATAGGGACAGTTCCTTTTGGACATCTAACCTTCTCAATCCTGTATATGTGTTTAGTTGGTGAAGTCACTACACTTGTTTCATTAATTTTTCTTTCAAACGTTGGTTTTCTCTGCAACAAAAGAAAAGAAAAGAAAATTTTCGAACATCAAAAAATTGAAAATTGAAGAAAAAATTGAAAATCAACTACATTAAAAAAATTACCTGTAACTTATGATTTTTTAGTAAAGGATGATCAAAAGCTGGTTGTTTATTAATATCAACACAATCAACTATGTACCCTGACTTTGTCTAGAGAAACCACAAAAATTATGAAAAAGGGTGATGAAATTGATTAAAACAACTGTATGTGTAAATTTATACCTGGATACTCTTGACATGAGACCTGTTAATGAGGTTAAGTTGTCTCTCGAAATCTTCATTCAACGTACTATGCCTACCATCAACCATGTGGCCAATACTGCTAGTCATCAAACACAGAACAAAGAACAATGCATGAATTATTTTCACCATTCTCTTGTTAAAAGTAATAATTTGACGATGGATCATAATAGTTTAGTATATTGTCTATCTTTTTTTTTTTTGGTTGAGGAATGGTATATTTCTTTTTTATACATCAATGCTTCAGGTAATTAATTTAGGTAAAATATCACAAGTCAATAATATTTTTTGGGTTTTAGTCAATAAAATGAATTTAATGCATTTTTTTTTGGTCAAGTTCAATGCATTTTTTTTTGGTCAAGTTCAATGCATTTTTTTATTGAGGCACTAGTCCATGAAAAAAATCAACTAAACTTAAAATATGAGATACTAGTCCATGTAACTAGAGATAATGACAAACCCTGATTCGAAGAAAATAAAAAGAGATAATAACAATAATAAACATAATCTTTCGAAATTACTGATCTTTATTGCTTACAAGATCTTTATTATTGTCATTTGATAATACATGAATGATAACGTCACACATTAGAATATGCGTTGTTAGCATTTCTCTTGATAATAATAGTATATATTAAATCATTCAAGATGCATACCTTTGATTAAAAGCTTCCTAACAAGATAATACTGCAGACATACAACACATGTCTTCCTCTCAATTTTTACTTAGATATATGTGCCAATATGTTGAGCTTATATACATTTATGTCATTAATCACTATAATTAACAAGAGTTCTATGTTCGGTATAGTTAGATAGTAGCAAAAATATACTAACCCAGCAATGGCATGATGGTGAAAATTCAAACTCTCTCACAGGTGTACGAAGAGATGTGGTTGCTTGTCTAAACTGTTAGAACAATCACTGTGTTCTTATGTGCAACAAAAGTGCTTATGGAAATAAGTTGTTTTTAAGCAAGATGAGAAATAACATAAAGTTGTTAGAACTAAAGAGAGAATAACAGAGAGAATATATTTGTAATGTGAATTTTATTCATTAGTAATGAGTTTCACAATGCAAAGTCTTTATATAGGCACACAAGCCACTTGCTTGTGGAGCAAGTAATGTAACTAACTCGTAGAGTTTAAAGCAAACTTATCTAAAAATTGGTTACAAGATGAAGTTATTGATTAATATCTAATATAAACAAGCCTATGGAAATGCAAGGATGATCTGTTTGTTGTGACGGTCTTGGCATCGGTTCTGCAGGGCATCGTTTTTAGCTTGGTAACCTTGCCCCAATCATTTTTATAAGATTTGAAAATATTAAATAAATCATTTGCTTTTTTACACAACATACCATTAAAAATTTGGTGAAAAAAAAATAACCATAAAAAATTAGGACATGACATGGGAGTAGCAAATGGAAGGGGGGAAAAAAGAAGAAAAATTGAATATATTTTTAAGGCTGGTTGTTTACATCATGTTTGAATGATAAATGTTATTTGTACAACCATTTTATGATAACTTTTGAATAACTCTCTCATATTTACATTATAATGTTGTTGTTAATAATTCAGCCAATATTTGGCACTCAAGACTAGGCCATTTGAGTGCTGATGTATTGAAAATTTTAAGCAAAAAAATTTCATTTTAGTTGCCGACGAATTTCAATTCTAGTTCATGTCAAATTTGCCCTATGTCAAAATTTCGTAGACTTCCTTTCATAGCTCATGGTAATAATTGTGGGTCGTCTTTTGATCTGGTGCATTGTGATGTTTGGGATCCTTTCCATCATGCTCCTTTTTTTTTATGGAATGTGTTACTTTCTTACTACGTGGTTAACAATTGTCATTTGTCACTAGGCTTATAAGTTATAACTGAATGTTGATGTGACAAGATGAGAGAAGAATAGAGTGGGGTCTAGCTAAGAGGTAAAGGTTAAGCTAGAAGTTGGTAGGTTTTGGACCGGAGGTTGTAGAATGAAGTCCTGGTCTATTTGTGTATTTTCTTTTCTCTTTGTTTTTTTGTTTATGTGATGGTTAGAGATTTTGCTCTGCATTTTTTTTTGTATGTCATTGAGAATTACTGCTCCTACTGTAATCAAATAATTTGGTTCTTATCATCATTCCTTTGTGATCATCTTTTTTGAAGTGTTTGGCATGGTTGGAAAATCACTTATTAATTGCACCTAACCTTTACTGAACTATCCAGAAAATATAAATGCAAATTTATCAACCAAAAATCGTCTATATTACTGCATTTGTAGCCATTCTTTCTTTTGGCTCATTTCCTTTTTGCTTTTGGTTTTTGTCCTTGCTATTGTTTTGAGAACTATTTGAATTACTAACAGTTTATTGGATGATTGCTTGGCTGACATTTGATTATTTATTTAGTCACCCAAATAATCAAAAAAATCTATGTATCCACGTATGATTTTAAGCCATCTCTTTCCACTTATTTGAATAGACACATTGGAGAGGTTCGCATTAGAAATGTATTCCCGCTTCAGGAAGAAACTTGTTATATCTTACTCAACATGATTGAAGATCTATATAGTGTCTTCCTTCAAAACAAAAACAAAAAAAAAAAATCTACATAGCATCGGAATGTAATCCCTTCCCTAGTTTGAAACTATTAGGCAAAAATGTTTGTGGGTTATTATTTGAATTTGAATACTTTTAAAAAAGAAAACTTTTGATTAAATGATCAGTTGAAACTTTTCCTATGACATTCAAGCAATTCTGAATACAATAATCTTATGCATTATTGTTAAATAAAACAAACTATCAGATCTGTAAACATTTGGCAGTACGTTGTTATGCTTGACATTCCACAATAGATCTAACATTGTAAAATTAAATTGTGTACAGGACAATGGCAGCAAGTTCAACAGCCTTTTAACAGCTATCAGTGTTTACGCATAACGGTTTTTCAGCTGATCCTATCATCAGGAGAGTGCATCATTCATGGGAAAAGTTTGATTCCAGGTTAAGTTTATTAAGATATCAGGACAATGGTGGTTTGATTTCTATGACTCCATAGGATAGTAGGACTCACTAAAACATGGATATTGGATATAATTTATCAAACGTTCTCAGGAAGAGTCATAAAGTTCTTAATGGTATCTCCAATGCACATGCATGGAAGCTTCTTCTACTTAATGTTTAACAGGGCTTGGTCGTTCTAGTTAGTTGTCTGATTCTCTCCTTTTACATCTTGTTTGCATCAAACAAGTTGCTTTTTATAAGCATCCTTAAAATAAATCCAATATATTAAAGGAATAGGATCAAGAAACCTAATCAGTAATATATTTTTTCCTTACACAGCCTGTAATGCTCCGTAAAACTGCTTAAAAGTTAAGAGCTATCACACAAGAATGTTACCGAAGCTAGGGGCATAGGGCTGCAACCTGTTTTAGTTAAACAGCCTAAGCTTGTATGAATATCAAAACATAGTATCTCTATCTTCATGATGTAAAAACCATTAAGGTATGTTTCTGTTCTTTGATATGCATTGTACTCATTTGATCACATGTTTAACTTCTCAGAGCCCTTCTAGTCCGAATTGGCCTAGTCGGTGTCCTAATCAGTGTCGGATCAGGAGAGGTCTTTGGCATTTCTTGGGCAACAACATTTTCAGCTCCTGATCCTTCCATGTTTTCCTCAGAATGACGAGTCTTAATCAGATAATGAGCAACAGATTTGAAACCCAGCTTTGTCACCTTACAAACACAAATAAAAACGGAACAATCAACTTTAAGAATAGCCATATATTGGCCCTCCATTCCAAACCACAAACAAATGACAAAAAGAAAATCTAAGGTGAAATTTCCCATTAAAGAGTGGGAAGCAAAAAATGTACTAATTTGTAAAGACCAGCAATTACTTTTTCATGCACACTGAAGAAGATAGAACTAGAGAGGGGGGAACAAATGCAAATGTCAAATCATGCAACTAACCTTATTGTATATGTTACCAGTAGGCATCCAACCATTTTTCCTACGGCAACTATTGCAGTTGCAAATTTCACGACAAGAAGGGCAAGTCCATTTGGGATTGAAATTGGCTTCTGTCACATTTTCTCCATATCTATAATACAGTAGTAGAAAATGACAATTATTAAGATTGACACGGTGACAGTTGCTAACACAGGAATATATTTGTTAAGTTTTAGATGGAGGTAACACCTCAAGGAAATACAAAAGATCAGGCATTGTGTTCGTTTTCAAGTTTTAAATGAAAAAATAAGTACTTTTCTCAATCTGAATTCAACTAAAACAATGTTACCTTGTGTAGAGGCAATCTCCACAAAGTTGTCCTTGGGGTAATTCGCATTTATTGCAATCAGTCAGCTGACCAACAGTTATGTGCCTAAAAGAAAACCAATGATTTTATTAAAACTTCTCTACGGTCAGAGAAGCAAGTAACATATGGGCGAATTGATGTGCCAACTTTATGCATTAACTGCAAAAATGAGATAAATATGAGTTCTTCAATCAGAACACATGCACAAAACTGTTTGTACTAAGGTAAAACAATTTAAAAAGCATAGAACCAATGTTGTCAATCATGACTGGCGGATTCAAATAAATTGACATATAAACACACCAGTGTGGTGGCGCTGCCATGACAGTTTTCCCTTCACAAATTGGCTATGGCGGTTGTCAAAAAAATCACCACTCCATTAGCCATGGCTTTCATTTAACAACACTGCATAGAACTACTAAACGAGACAAAAATAGCAGCTAAATTTCAAGATGGCAAAAAACCTTCTCATTCCAAGCTACAATTTATTGACTAAACAACAACATAAACCATGATCTTCTCTATCAAAGTTGGTAATCTCCTCTTAAAAAAAACAACTAAAATGTACCAAGTATATAGTAAAAAAGATGCACATCTAAAATTACCAATGTTTAGTTAAATATAATATGCTTTTCTTTTCCATTCTTTTGACAAACTAGTAAAAAATTCATGTAACTTCTTTACTTGTAACAAACCCTTCAAAGGTGAGGACATATATCAGTCGGAGAGCAGAACAAAGTGAATTAGGCAATCAAATATAAAACCATAATACCTGCATTGATGGCATTTCTCTCCCTTGGTTGGATCAATTATACGATCCCCATCCTCATCATATCCATCCACATTCAATTCCCAATCAGTCCCACAATCTCCAAGAAGCTTCTCATGCTCTTCAGTGTAAACTTCAGGGTTTGTTCCTTCTGCTATATAAATATCTACCTCCTTCTTTTTCTTAATTGATGAGTTTTCTTGACGCTCTGCTATAGGAGACTTGAAACAATAGTCAACTGGTGGTAGGGTCGATAGTCTACAAACCCATCAAACATAAAATAAGATGACTAGAATTAGCTTTACCAACCATATATCTACCAAACACAACTCAAACAACACAAAAACTCAAACATGGTACTAAGAACGCAGACACAACATACATAATTGAGATGTACTAGCAATCTCAAGGCTCATTTGAAATTTCAAACACCGGAAACACCTTACATGTGTCGTGTTAGTATTGTGTTGATGTCAAAAACCAGAAAAAGATAGCTATTAATACACTCTCAAGGCTCATTTGAAATTTCAATGAATAAACACATGCTTGGTTGAGTGGTTGGCAAACGCTAATGTGAATTCAAAACTTCCCGTGTTTTAATGTCCGGCGATATACTTCAGCCTCATTATTTAGTTTCGATTTGGGTGCTTGGGTTGTTGGTGTCCCGTATATTTGCGGCGCCATTTGTATCCGTTTCGTTGTTTCTCCGCGAGTGTTTTGCGCCTTGCAATCCTCGTCGTAATAAATTTGCCATTTCAAAAAAAAAAAAATTCAAAACGCTCCCACGATTTGAAATTTCAACTAATAAACGCGTGTTTGGTTGAGTGGTCAGCAAAGACTACTATTAGTTCAAAATTCTCCCACAATAGAAGCTTGTGTGGCTTTTGGTCTAATGTGATTTTCCATCATGATTTTAGGGGGTTTTCAAACACACAAGGGTCTGTTTGGCTAGCTTATAACTTATAGTTTATAAACTCATGACAAAATAGAACTGTTTGGTAATTGTCTTTTCATCACGAGCTTATAGCTTATTTTCCATTGTAAGATGATAATTCAAATAGCGTTTTAGTTTATAACTTACTGTTTTTTCTTCCATTTTTATTCTTTATAATTTATTATAATCTAAACTTAAAAATGTATCTAATATGTTTTGGCCTTAACAATCAGTTAAATTAGTTTATCAGCTATCAATTTCAGAATAAATTATCAGTCATCATCTATCAACTATGAAGCACAGACACTCCTCAGATTTGGCGTGTCCCGTGTCCGACACCGACACGACACTTGTAATTACACTGAATTATGTAATTTTTTTCAAATTATTAACTGTGTCGGCGCGTCAGTGTCTGTGTTGTGTCTGTATTTGTGTTTCATAGTCTATCAGTTATCAACTAGTTTATTCGCTATTTTTACCGAAGAGAGCCTAAAATAAATGAGTTAGAAAGTGTGATAAACATTGTTTTACAGAATTAGAAAATGCTGTAACCTAATAGATATATTAAAATGAAAATGGTAGAATAGAAGAACAGAGTAAAACCAAGAAGAACGTCTTTGTTGATGAAGGAGCGTGGGGTTTTTTGTTTTTTGAGGTTACGAGAAAGGTTTAATAAACCAAGCTTGTGCATTCTCTTTCATCCTTTGTTCCCTAATCTGCTCGTAATTTGAAGATGATAATGATGATTGTTCTTTTTCTTCTTCGCTTCTCCTTCTACGGCGAGTTCCCATTTTCTCACACCCTCTCCTCTTGTTCTGTTCCGTTACTCTTTTCAGTTTTTGAAACGTTTCTATTTTGTTTTGTAGCGAAATGGCGGAATTTTTTCAAGCCTACGCCAAAAAAGCAGTGCGGTGTTTCATTTTTTCACCGCTCAAAAAGGAAAAAGTGGATTTCATGCTTTAAATATTCACTCACTTTGACAATTCTATTAAAATGGATGAAGTATTGAATATATCAATTTTTATGAAAGTATAATTGTAAAAACATTAAAAAAAGTTGCAAGAATTAATGATCATCTTAATTTTAATGTTTTTATTTTATTTTTCTTCTTATACTAAGGATCAGAGAGAATAACGTCTAAGTTAATTAGAGATTTTGTCAAAAAAAAGTTAATGAGAGATGAAACGAATATTTTACCAAGAAAACAAAAGAAATGCAAGAAATAAAACACAAAATAATCCTGCCACCTTTCCAAATTATAAGTCATATTACAAAAATATTTTGTCTAAAGTTATAAGTCATTTTACAACACACACGAGGAATTAATATATATATTTTTTATCTTATATTTTGTCTAAAGTTATAAGTCACACGAGGAATTCACCCGTTGAATGAAGTGAGTAAGTGGTCAATTTGGAGTTTAAATTCTAAGCCCACCGATTGAAAACACCAAAGTAGCAAGCATGAATGAATGTTTATCACCTAGGTTAAAGATTAATTACAATTATATTATGGGTAATGTTAACTTGTGCCCTTAGTGCACAAGTTAATAATCTAAAAATGGAATTAAATCATAGATTTTATTTTGAAAAGATAAGATTTTAAATTTTTTGGATGTTGAATGCACAATTTCCAACAAAGTATTTCTATCTTTATTTTCTTAATTTGTGCCTTGAAGGCACGGATTAACATTTCCCTTAAATTATATACTTAAAAGGGACAGATTAAAGAAATTGTAGCATTCCTCTTACCAAAAACTTGTAACCTTCACAACTAGATGTTTTTGTTTTTCCTTGCCCAGCTGAATAGCATGTCCGTGACTTCAAGATAATATGACACCACGTATGGTCATACTTCCTCTCAAAAACAAAAACAAAAAAAATTTGGTCATGCTTTATTTTTTTTTTCAAACTTTCCACACGTTATTTTATCTTTCTAAATTTTCATTATCAAATTATTAATACAGAAAAAATCCATTCAAAGAAGCATATGAACAAACCAAAGTTACGACACCACAAGACATAAACCCAGTACAGAAAAAATCCATTCAAAGAAGCATGTGAACAAACCAAAGTTACTACCCCTCAAGAACTTAATTTTGATTATGGGTGTAAATAATGACATCGTGGTCGTTTTTTTTTTAATATTAATTAATGCGTCAAGCTATTTTTTTTTTGTTGAGGAAAATGTGTCAAACTATTAGTTTGTATTAGTGTGGTATTAATGACAAAAACAGGAAGGTTTACTTTTGAAGCATCCAATCAAAATATTTCAAGGTTAATATGTCTCTCTTTTTTTCTTTTCTTTTCAAGTCTTGTTTATTTTTTATTATAAATTTTTAATGATAAATATCTTACTTATTTCTAATACTAATAACAATGTTAAGAAATTAAAATGTGCCAACCCTAATCCTAAATGGTTTTGCCTCCAAACATTCCTGGCCATTGATCAAATCTTTCTGATGGTTTTTCCATCTCTCGGTTTTCCTTGATTTCTTGAAGATTCTTCGTGATTCTTCTTTGTTTCTTCTCGTTTTGTTCTCAATTCTGCATTGAGATCCTTCTTTTTCTTCCTTCGCAAGTTTTACGAATTGCTTTTTTGCATCGTTTTCTTGTTCTTGCGAAGTTTCGTTGTGTTTTGTTTGAGTTTTGAGATTATTTCTCACTCTTTCCTTGTTTGATTATCCTTTTCTGGACTCTTTTTTGTGTGATTCTTGCACAATTTGTTGTTTCGTCCTTATTGAATCTTTCTCTCCTTCCTTCGTTTTTTGAAATCATGGTTCGTGCTGCTTCGAATCAACAACATAATTCTGATACTGATACTGATTCTGCATTCTTCATCCATCCTAGTGAAGGACCTAATTCGGTGATTGTGTCTCCTAAGTTCAATGGTTCTAACTACCTCGCATGGAGTAGATCAATGCAACATGCTTTGGGTGCCAAAAACAAGCTTCCTTTCAACAATTGATCTTTATTTGTTCCAGATCATGATGATCTTAACCGCAATGCTTGGGAAAGGTGTAATCACCTCTTTCACTCTTGGATTATCAACTCTATGTCTGATTATATTGCTCAGACTATAGTGTTCCATGATAATGCCTTTGATGTTTGTAATAGTTTACATACTTCTACTTATCCTATTTCCAATTATGTTTCTCATCATAAATTGTCTAACCTTCATTCTCATTTTGTCATGTCCATACATTCTAACCCTGAACCCAAAACCTGTACTGAGGCAAGTAAATTTGAATGCTGAAAACAAGCTATGCAAGCTGAGCTTTCTACACTTGAAACTATTGACACTTGGAATTTTTTTGATTTAACAGACATTGTGAAGCTCATAGGATGCAGACGAACATATAAGGTCAAGCACCATGCAGATGTGGTTCAATTGAAAGATATAAGGCAAGACTTGTAGCCAAAGGTTACAATCACATAGAGAGTTTGGACTATTTTGCCACCTATTCTCCGGTTGTTAAGCTGCTTTGGCATCCATTCATAATTGGAATTTACATCAGCTTGATGTAAACAATGTTTTTCTCCACGGAGAATTACAAGAAGATGTGTGCACGACTCTCCCTCCAGGAGTTACTTCCACCAAACCAAATCAAGTCTGCAAGCTTATGAAATCCTCATATGGCCTTAAACAAGCTAGCAGAAAATGGTAAGAGAAGCTTACTTCTACTCTTCTTCAACAAGATTACATTCATGCAACATCAGATCACTCTCTCTCTTTCTCAAGAAGACTGCTTTTTCATTCACTATTTTTTTGGTGTATGTGGATGACATCATCTTAGCCTGCAACTCTCTATCTGAATTCATTTACATGAAATCAATACCGCACTCTTGTTTTAAAATCAAGGATTTGGGTAAATTGCATTATTTCCTTGGTCTTGAGGTGGTTTACTCTCAACATGACATCTCTTTATGTCAAAGAAAGTACTACTTAGACTTACATTCTGATTCAGGTAATATCGGCTCTAAACTTGTATCCACTCCCTCTGATCCTTCAATCAAGCTTCACCATGATTCATCTCCTTCATATGAAGATTTTCCATCTTACAGAAGATTGGTTGGGATGCTACTTTACCTAAACAATACCAGACTTGATATTACTTTTAAAACCCAATAGTTGAGCCAATTTCTTTTCAAACCAACACAAACACATCACACTACAGCTTTAAGAGTTCTTGGATACCTTAAGGGTTGTCATGGCAAAGGTCTTCTTCCCTAGAGCCTCTTCTCTGCATTTATAAGGTTTCTCAGATGCTGACTGGGCTGGATGTGTTGATACTAGGCTTTCTATAACTGGACGATGCTTCTTCTTATGCAACTCTTTGATTTCATGGAGGACCAAGAAACAAATTACTATTTCTAGATCTTCTTCTGAAGTTGAATACCGTTCCTTTGCCTCAGCTACATGTGAACTGCAATGGCTTCTCTACTTGCTCAAAGATCTCCATGTTAGCTATATAGTAATTTCTTTAAAATTAATTTGTCTACTTGGATTTCAATTTTAATCAAATTAAACTTCTATAGTTTAGAGTACTTCCATTTCCATATCTATGATAACTTACATTTTAAATAATGCAACAGTGAGAACGCAGAGAAATTTTGTTTTCTATAGGATATAGGAAACATTAACCCAGAATATTGTTGTTAAACTTGGTTGATTCATTAATGAGTCATACCTCGTGTGTGATGGGAATAAAATACTTATTTGGTGTGTCTGCAATTAAGGACCAAATGTTTGGGCACCAAATTAAATCTTCAACTCAACTTCACCAAATGAAGCGTTCTTCCCTTTTCTAAAAAAAGCATGAATAAAGGTTAAAAAGTGATATTTGATCACTGTCCGCACAATTTTCATTAGAAAAATCTCTTATTAACAAGTATATCAGTGCAATAGACTTGTATGAAGAAGTGAATAAAAAGTTGAGGATACACAAATCCTACCTAACTTAGAGATGAAAATTGGAGAATATAGAACATCACAAAAAAAATACCACTCATTTTGCAATGTTATTAAAAGTACCACACTCAAACTAATCGGACTACAATATTAAATGGAGTTGCAATGTTAGGCTGTAACAAAAAATAATAAAAAATGTCTGAGTTGAGATTATTTTGTTGGACGAGTGGTCGCACAAGAAAAAAAGATTTAGAAAAATACAATCATTAGAAAGAAAATTGGGGTGGCTCCATTTTAGAATGTTGAATGTTGGTCTGAATTATTGTCTTAGGTGATTTGGACATACATAGTGAGCTATAGAAGCACCCCTAATGAGGGTTAACTAGATTGAGTATAATGCAGTAGAAGGAGATAAAAAGAACTACATGCCTAATTATTTTTTTTATAAACTCTTCTTCATCCTCAGAGAAATAGTTCAATTGACCTTTCTGTTTTCCTCATCTCAAATTGGCTAATTCCTTGTTCAATAATTACAAAATGTTGGTCTGATTTGCATAGATGTAATATTTGATGGAGGTTTTATATAAACCTGAACTTTGATCATTTTGCAAATTGAAATGATGAAACTTTAAAAATCTTCTTGTTCAGCCCATAAACCATGACTAATCCACTAAGCAATCTTTCTGTTCAAGTAATTGAGAAAAATACCTTATTCTCGTGTTACTTTCAAGTAATTGAGAAAAATGTTGCATATATGGGCTTATTCTCTTTCACACATAAAGTTTTTTTTTTAAGAAGTTAAAATGGAATATATTACCAAAATAACTTTCACACATAAAATTAATTTTGAATGTCATGCATGTGTCTCCCTCTTCTATTGCTCATACTGAAATGTCACATGCCACTTCATGCCTAACCAATAACCATTTATTCAGGTTTTATAAAATTGACTATGATGTCATACGTATATACAACTTTAGTATATACAATAATGTCAAACCGACCGGTTTCTGTTGAAGTGAACTCTCTAATTTTGTAAATATTTTATAAAAATATATACCCACTTTAGGCATGTGTTTAAATGTTTTCATTGAATATTTTAACTTGGAAATAAACTTATAAAAAGAGTCTATGCTAATTATTGTTCATAATTTGTTTGATCAAAGAATTTCCTCAGCTTGGTTGACCATATAATTAAGCTTTTATTTTCAAAAGTTTTTTCTTTCTTTCTTTTCAAAGTCATTTTCTTGCATTCATGGTAATAGCAACAATTAATCAGTCTACTTTGCTGAAATATAGCAATTTAATAATTAATAGGAATGTAAAGATTTGAGAAGTGGAACTCTTCAAAATAAAAGTAAAGATTAATTAGTATACATTGTTGGCTACACATGCATCGAGTTATGTGTTGCTACGTCAAATAATAAATATAAAAACACATAAATTATCATATACATTAATTGACGTGATTGTGTCAAAAAAATTAATTGACGTGACAACGTTTCATTAAATATGGTAAAATAATAGTACGTCGATAATGTATATTAATTAAATTCAGAGTATCATAAATTACGAATTTTATCTACCCCATATTTCATACATTAAGCTATATTTTAAGAAAGAGAAACGATTAATATAGCGAAAATAAATTCACGAAATGATTCCCTCTTCTACACCACATGTTGAGTTGTTATCAGGGCGTTTCAATAAAATTGGAGGCTCGGCTCTAATATTAAAAATGACCCTTAATAAAAATAATTAATGATAATTTAAATAATTGCAAATTAACAATAAGCACTAATTTGATTTTAATCTGTTTTTGTTGAATTTGTGTTGTTGATAGATGTGTGGGTTTGGCCTAACTTGTTCATTTACTCTTTACTTTTGTCAAATAATAAGTGTTTAATTTAGACCTACATAACAAAAGCAAATATTATCCTACATCCCAACAATTATACTCATACCCTTATAAATAATTGAGGCCCCCATAAATTGGAGGCTCAGCTCCGTAAAGCTCCTTGCGCATGGCAAGGAACGGCCCGGGTTGTTATTGGTACAAAAGAGAAGTTCAAAAAATATCTGCTTTTAAAATCATATCTCTTGAAACAACACGAAACCACCTTGAGTTATTATAAGGATCACTTATACTCCATACATAATCTCAAATAATATTTCGAATATTGATTGGATATTAAATGATTGTAATTGGTTTGGCTCTAAATCAATATTATTCCTCCAAACACATTGAGATTGAAATGGTACCATGCATTAAAAAAATGACAGAACACTTTATTAAGTTGTGTAGCTTAGTAGAGAGCTACAGAGAGAAGCTCATCCTTTGTAACATGGTTTGGGAAGATGGTGAAATGTGCAAACCATAAGCTAAGAAAGGAAATGAAAAAGGGAAGAAGTTAAACATCTTGATGGTAAGTAGTGAAACATTGAAATTACATCTATTTGTGATTTGTGTAAGCCACATGGATATGTCTTTAAAGCAAATTTTGTCTTCTTATTTATAGGATGTTAGTAATGTCAATTAATTTCTAGTTGGTACTAGTACTACTATATAACCAAACTGGATCTCTCAAAAAAAAAAAAAAAAACCAAACTGGAAACGAAGCTAGAGGGCATTGCCAGCATGAAGCAATACCCATTTTGTCAAAAAAGAAGAAGCATGAAGGAAATAACTATATGCTTTTGTTTTACTATATGTTGATTATTAATTCCTCGATGAACTCTTACTATATTTGTGAAAATTTGACAAGGCCAATTTCGATCACGTATATTTTAATGTGAATGGAAGTGCATGCGATAGCACACATATCTAAATAGATTTTTAGAGAGGATTTATCTTTCTTTTTTTGTAGGGATTGAGAGGATATATCTTAAATGTTTTTGAAGGAAGGATATATCTTAAAAGTTGGAAATTAAAAATGGAATTATTTTATTGTAAATATGCGACAACTATCATCGAACTGAGAGAATATATTTTATAATTTTTTTGAGAGAACATGATTTTGATTTGAGTGTAAAGAGCGCACAATGTTAAATTCATTATTGGTAAATATTGTCCTCCTTCCGCTTTAAAATAATAGTCATTTAAAGTTTGTCCATGATTTTTAAAGAATTGTTTTATGTATTGATTTCAATGATAAAATTAATATCATTTACTAAAAAATATTCTTATTAATTGTAATTAGTGGAGTAATTGTAAAACAAAAAAAAAGTAGTTAGTAGAGTAGTTAAGTTGGATAAAATTCAATAAATAAGAGTATAATAGTGAAAAAGAAATTATAAATATTGTAGTGGTATTATAAAGTACTAGAGAGACAATTTTTTGAAAATAGAGGAAATACTTTTTTTTTAAGAAAGTATTATACATGAACAATAACTGTGAGTGTGAGGCATGAACTTTTGGAAAGAACATAGAGGATAAAATTGTAGTGTTATAAAATATTTATTCAATTGTAGTGTTACACAATATTTGACCCCTGTTTACATGTAGTTTTGGTCTAAAATATTTTGATTTTTCAAATGTAATTAGAAACATAGGCGTGCATGCTCAAACCAAAACTGTTAAAGTTAAAAACAAAATCAGAAACGCAGCGTCACTGTGAGTGCTAGAAGTAACAACTAGTACTCATCTTGCTTGTGCTCAAATCTTTCTAAAATGGTGATTGGTCAAAAAGACAATTAATTAATAGGAGGGTAGAGAGGAGAAAAATCAGAGATTTGGAAAGAAAACAAAAACTTGTCGCGCTTCCTAGTAAAAGTATCATAAATTTGGCTTCAGCATTTTACATCATCATGTTTGGTTGTCTTGCATGGCATCTATAACTGATTTGCCTAGTAAAAGTATCATATATGTTTTTTTTTTTACAACGTTGGAAATGTTTTGGATCATGAAAGTTGAAGGTTTGACCGTATAATGGAGCATAATTAATCTCCTCTCTATATATATAGACGTGCTATGTTACCATACACCATGCACCCAAACCCAAACTTATCTTATTTCCACATTTCTTCTCCCATCCAACAATGCCTAACATCAACAATTTCCCAAAACACAAACTTTTTGCATTAGAAGGCGGAATTATTAAGTTAAGCACCATGTTCACTGCCTCTATAGCTATTCTCACCGGCCTAATGTGCATACCCGGATCCGAGGTGTTAGCAAACGAGGAGATTAATTATGCTCCATTAGTTGTACTTATGTGTTTCATCTGTTTCTCTTCCACAACCCTAATAGCCTTATCCATAAAACAAGCACTCTACCTAAACAAGCTCCACGAAAACACCATAGACAAGATCATGATTGGCTGTGCTTCGGTGTTATTCTTTGGCATAACCATGCTCGTTGGTTCAACAATGAGTTTATGGGTCCTCTTAAAGTGTTCAACCTTTACTCTAATTTTATTCGATGTGGGACATATAACTCACACTTATACACAACAACACAACACTCCCCCTCAAGTGTGAGTCCATCAATTCATCATGCTCCCCTTGCTTGTATCGCCGTTGCTGCTTTTTGCGCAAACGGACCGGCTGTCTTGGTCGTACCCTTCGTTGAAGGGGGCTCTGATACCATTGTTGGATCAGTGAGGGGAGCTCGGGGGACCGTCCACATCGAGGCTAGAACAACCACACTAACAAGAGAGACACCACACTCTTACTCAAAACTTTAAGACAATGGGTTTATGGGTCCTCTTACTTATAAGGTGTTCAACCTTTACTCTTTTATCCGATGTGGGACATAAAACTCACACTTGTACACAACAACACATTTGTCATTGTAGTGATGCAAAGACTTGGTGGCCTCTACTGTTTGACCACGATTCCACTTTTTCTTATCATTTTTAGTAGCGCGTGCTTTTATCGAGTGATGTTCTGGCATTCATATCTCACTGAGGATGATATTCCAGCATAGTTTGTTAGATAAACTTATTACTTAGTAAGTATTATGCTAGTAATTTGAACCATAGCCTAGTATTATTATATTAGTAACCTTCCTAATCACTCTAATCTCGATGTTTCTCCTAAACCATCCTATGAGTTATGAGTACCAATTAGTTAGTTAGTATTTATTATTTCAAAATTGTACTACTACTAAATTTTATGAAATGAAATGTTATGGTTCTAATGGTTTGTGTCTCAAATTTATTATCATCTTTTTATATTGAATGTTTCTTTGCTTTCTTAATTAACTAGTATACACTACTAAAAAAATAAAAATTAGTGAGGGAAATTTAGTAAGGGAAAACGTGAAATCCCTCTCTAATTCCGTCACTAAATTTTGCGACCAAAGAATTTGTGAGAGATTTTATTTTTTCCGTCACAAATTTTCCTCTCTGATTTTGCTTTTTCTAGTAGTGTATAAATAGTTTATGTTATTAGTGTAATTTTCAACTATTTGATTAAAGGAATGCATGAATGGATGGGATCATATATACACGTGATGAAAGGGAAATTTTCAAGTAATAAATTAAAAGTTTTTCTTTTCTGAGGTGTTTTCAATTAAAAGCTTATGTGAGCGTGAAGTCAGAATGAATGGCACCACACAAAACCAAAAATCAATCTAGCAGCAAAGCATTTCAATAACAGATATTTAAAATCAATTAAGATAAAATTCTCTCAACCAATACTTGCTTAAAAACAATGTTGAAAAATCTTGATTAGACTTTTTAAGGTGATCTTGTTCAATATTTCTAGCAAGAGTGATTGTGTGAGTTATTTACGACCTTCATAGAAAATCGGTACAGTTTTCTCACTATGATGCCGAGTTTGGACTATTATTAATAAAATTTCAAGTTATTGAAGGAAAAAAATAAATCAAAATCTCCTATTTTGAGTTTAGGACTAAGATCAACTGTCGTCACTAATTAGACGAAGTCACACCCAGTCCGCTTACTATGGTGATTGAATTGGGATCAAACGATTCCTATTTCAATCTCCGCTAATATATACAAATCTCGATCCAACAATCACGATTGAATCAACAATATGCAGTTTGCAAAAAATCCTAATATTTTGAGGAAGGAATATAGTCTTCGATATATTGAAGCGAAATTGCATGGGGTGCCATATGAAATATTTTGAAAATATTTGTGTTATTTGCACAGACGATTTCCGACAAAGTCTTTCAACATCACATATCATTGAGTGTGGACATTGGTTTCAAGTTGAAATAAGATTTTTTTTTTCTTCGAAATTCAATAACCGAATAAATTTAAATATATTATTTTCTCATTTGTCAGGATATATTCAAACCGTAGACCTTTAACTCCTTAACTATTTTAATCTCTTAACTCAATAAATAGTTATATTGGATTAGTTATTATATAATTGTGTTTAGACTCTTTTTACCATTTTCCTCTAAATTTTCAACCCTCCAAACAGAGACGGATGCAGGTTGTAGGATTTGTGGGCTTGTGCCCACACAAAAATTTTAAAAACAATTTTTTTGGTAGTATATAATGTATCAATAGTTGACATTTTCACCACATGAATCACACTTATCACAAATTATTTCTCTCTTGGCCCACACTTATCATCATATATCTCAAACTATTATTAAGAACTAGATGCGAAATCAAGTAGGGGATAACTGGTTAAATGATTATTGAGTTATTTTTATAGAGACATATCATTCAAAGTTTCCATATTATAAATAATCGTAGAGAACAATTATTAATGCTACAAGTTTTTATATATAGTTCCCCCACTATTCAAAAATCCTGAATCCGTCACTGCCTCTAAAGCCTTCTCTTCTCCTCCCCTCTAAACTCAAACAATTCCTTAGTGTGTGCTTAGTCTTTTGCCACTGTTCAATTTTTTTGATTTCTTTAGCTCCGAGTTATTTAATTTCCATCCATGAGTGCTAATCTTTCCAACCTATAATCACAAAGATAGAATCTTGCTATGGCGGTTAGCTCACACCTGCCTCCCCATACGTACGAATCTTGCCAAAAAGGGGGGTTCCTTCTCCGGATGCTTGTGTAACTTATGATGTTATGGCTGAAACTCACGTTCACGCTTTCTTTCTCTGTCCCAAGGCTTCGAGTTGTTGGAAATTAGTGCAGCTCGACAACATCATCGTTGATCTGATATATAATACTAGTGATTTTACCAAGCTTCTGTTTGATTTCTTTGACAGGTTATCTGTTCAACAACAACCTTTGGCCTCCATGATTCTTTGGAACATTTGGAAGGGTCGTAACTCTAAACTTTGGGAAGGATCTGACACACCTCCTTCAATCATTGTTCAAAGAGCCAAAGATTCACTCCATGAGTGGCACTGTATGCAAAGAGCGAGGCAACCGGGTCAGGGTACATACATCGAAGCCAAGTGGATGAAACCGCTGCCACCATCCATGAAGTGTAACGTTGATTGCGCACTTTTTAATAATAACACTATTACCGGATATGGCTTTTGCATCCGTGATTCATCAGGTCATTTAATGCTAGGAATGTCCGACTACGCATTCTTTTCCTCTTCACCAGCTGAAGCTGAGGCATTGGGGCTGTTAGAAGCAATAAAGCTTGTTGTTGCACGTGGTTTTCCATTTGTTATATTTGAGTCAGACTGCAAGTTTGTTGTAGATGCGGTTAATTCTTCACAAGTTCCCCATAATGAAATTGGAGATATTATTAGTAGATGTCAGGATTTGTTGTCATCTCACAGTCAATTCATTGTCAGTTATGTTAGGAGGCAAGCAAATAAGGTTGCACACTCTATAGCTAGAGCATCCTTATCTCACCCTAACCCCTATATTTTCGATCATGTACCTTCTTATTTGTACCTTTAATTATTAATGATATGGCTTAGTTTTGCCTTTGCTCAAAAAAAAATACAAAGATAGAATGTAAAATTACCTAGACTCATAATAAAACCTAAATTTGATACTTATCAAATACGTAAATAAGTTTTCTCAACAAAAAAAATTACGCAAATAAGTTTCAAATGAAGAAGTTACGTTGGCCGAATTATATTAAGTTGAAATAATGTGTTAACATTGTGTTAATTAATACTGTAGCTGAGTATATATAATCATGGTCTGTATGAAAAAGTACTGAAATTAATTGTAAAACCATTTTTTATTCCTTTGGGGTGTATAGATCAAATGAAATAAAAGAGTTTTTCGCACTACCAAAAAAATTAAAAGAGTTTTTCTTGGTGATATCAATTTTAGAAGGCGTAAAAACTACCAAGAGTAAGGAAAAACTACCAAAATAGATTTTTTTTAAAAGCGTAATGATAAATTAGATTGAAAAGTGAGTTTTTAAATATGCCAAACTACCCATTTTTTAAATTTAACACTTCTCCTTTTTGAGATTGAATGGAGTTTCAACACTCAATTCCTTTAATGCACCAGTACTCATGGGAAATAAAAATTACTATTATCACATTGTATGCACCTTGCACACAATTTTTTCTTAACATAATGTTGGTAGTAAGGGTACTATCTATTTTCTGCACAGACGGATTTTATTTCCTTCTGCCCCCATTGTTTGCTCAGTTTGTGAGTGTGTCAGACTTGCTTAAACAAAACCTGTTAACAATAAAAAATAAGAGAAATGATAACTTGACACAATATTGACATCATGGACGATTTTGACATTTCAACCTTAAATCCAGTGCAGTTTTGTAAAACCGTCTCTCTCTCTCTCTCCCTCCCTCCTATGTGCGCATTCACTCTTTGTTCCTCTTCTTCCCCCTCTTTGCTCCTATGAATCATTGCTTTGTTGGATTCATTATCATAACCGTTGATTTACTTTGTTTGAAAATATTATAAAAAATGCAAGTGATCTGAAAGAACTATTTTAGGTAGACTTCAAATTTGAGTCACTGTAACTTTTTGAAAGGAAAAAGAAGAAAAAAAACAATGTCCGTATAGGCACATTTACAATGAAACAACTTCATTCTCAAATCTTTGAAATGTGATTCAAAGATATAATGTTTTCTTCAAAATCCCTTTAATCTTGTGAGGGTGTAAAATTCCACTAAAACTACAGCCAGAAAAGCAAATACATGCATTGACAGACACGACGACGGCGGTGACCTGAATAGGACCAAGAAATGAGAAAGAGTGAAGAATTGTGAGAGAAAGTTGAGAGGAATGAAGAGCTCAAGCGAGCGAGAGAGATCAATGACAGAGAGAGATACAGTGGTTGCAAGAGTGATGACGGCGATCAGGGCCGATGGATGTTTGTTGGTGAGAGAGGGAGACCATCGTGGGTGTGTGAGAGAGAGAATGCTCCTTGGGTTTGTGTTTGTCACACGTGTCACATGTATTGGAATGGAAACTCATACGGTGTCGTATTTTTGTCGCAAAAACTGTATTCAGTTATCAATCCTCTAAAAACAAAGACATAAAGTTTAAAAACAAAAACATAAACGCATGTGTCACTCTGAGAGCTAGAAACTATCAACAAGCAGTGTGAAAGCTAGAAGCCGAAATATTACGACAATGGTGATTGGTCAAAAAGTAAAAATTAATTAACGGTGTTTCGTTTCAGCATTTTGCATCATCATGTTTGGTTGTCTTTTATCGAATTTGGAGCTTCCACGACATCTATGGTCGATTTTTATCCTTATAAACTGCTTGTATTTTTTTAAATATTTTGCTCTCTAATTTTTGTAGTAAGTTACAATGTCAAATTTTGTAATTAAAAAAAAATCCTATATTCCAACTACTTTAATTAATTGCATAAAAAAAGTTACATACTGAGTAATCCAATACACAACAACATATGATTAATTCACGAAACATGAAAATCAACCTGAGTATTGGTTTTGTGAGTCTTCGATCACCAACAAGAATGAAGTTTAATATGAAGTTTTCTCCTACCATTCGTGGTGGTTGAATCATTTACCTTGCTTGGAAATATTTTTGTAACAGGGTAGCTTTCTTTTTTGAGCTTGTTTTGGCTCCCCATTTTTGTTATTTCTTGTAATTGACTCTTTTAGTTGGAGTTTGGCACTCCTTATGCTGAAATCTCCAGACTTTAAGTAATTTAATTCATTTTAGCTTCTTAAAAAAAAGTTTAATATGAAGTAACTACTCCATCAAAAGATATTTATTATTGAAAATTCTTGCATTACGCTCTTTCTATATACGCACCACTGAAACGTAAAGCTTGTTCACGTATGTCAGCTGGGTTAATTGTTTCCTCCTTATCACACCTTCTGAACAAAACTTGACCCCATGCAATGACATGTTAGGATCTTCTCCATTTTTTATTTATTCAATTTCCTTTATTACTCTAATTTTAAAAATATAAATACATAAATGTGACAATAAATGAGTTCAATTTTTTTAATACATCCCAAAAATATTTTAAAAAAAATTAATAACAAAGAGAATAAATGAAGAGAAGAATGGAGAGATCCTAACTCCAAAGAGAAGGAAGCAAATGAATACCACTTTATTTAATTGAATAAAACATAATGAGACAATTTCACATCTCTTTGAGGAGTGTGAGTGGTCAAAGCAAATATGGTTTGGTTCCTCTTTAGGTGTGGCGTTCAATTCGCATGCTTCCAGATATGTACCCTTTCAAGAGTGGTTGAAAACAAATATTATTGATACAAACGAGGATAGTATAGTTAATATGTTGGCTTTGTGTTATGAAATATTGTGCACTAGAAATAAAAAATGTTTTGAGGGGACTAAAATTGATATGGCTGTCACGATGCAAAAGACAAACAATTAACTAGTAACAACAATTAACTTTAAAAAACTAGTTTTATTTTTCTTGTATTTACCAAGCCCCAACAATTAACTTTAATAAACAATAAATCATTATCATGCGTCTGCCTATGGACCAACAATATCAACTATTGAGAGAAAGAGAGATGGAGAAGGGAAAAGGGAGAGTGAACGATTTTGGGTTCTTTGACGATAATATTGAAGGGGCGATTGAGGGAGAAATTGCCGAGGGTACAATATGTTGTTTGCCTTCTAACTTCTCTTTTTGGTGCATGTCTCTATGGCATTCCATGCTTATGATAACTGGGGGTGTTTTTAATTTGAACAGTTCAACTGACTTAACATTTGTAGTATTAAAGAATATAATTGTGCAGATTTGGGGATTACTTTACAATCTTTGATGCCAAAACAAAAGCATATTGCAATATAAGCTTGATGGTAATGGCTACAAAGATTTCACTTCATTTTAAAATTCAAACAACAAACTTGATTTCACATTAATTCACATGTGAAAATCTCCTTCATTCTGAATCATATACTAATGTTGTCTCATTTTTTTCTATTCTCATTGTTTCTTTCTTAAATATCTTTATTATTTTCATTTTGATGATAAAACCAACCCTCACTTAATTCATCTTTCAGTTTTCATAATATCAATATTATTATGAGAATGCTAAGATCATCTGCTCAATATTATAATTAAAAAATTGGTAAAATAGAACAGGAATTTTATTCTTAGTTATGTATGTATTTAGTTTTTTTCTTCTAAAAATCGGTTGAAGTTATGTTAATATTGTTTTTGTTGCTACTTTTATGAGTTTGGAGGTCGACACCCTCTAGGATCTTGGGTGAGTATCTCAATTTCAATTTTGAATTTCCACCCTCAATTTCGTTCATGTATTGGAATAACCTTAAATTTATGTCATTTCTTTTTCAATTTTATAATCAATTGTTATGTGCGGTGGACCTTAAAGATTTGGAGCAGCTATTACAAGTAAATCTAATGGTATAAAAGAAAACATTGATCAGTGCATTTTTTATATTTTTATTTTTAAGATCAGTGCACTTCAATTGAGATTACACTTGATTTTTTAATATATATATATATATATATATATATATATGGTGCCATGCTTGGTTTAAGTGATTCCATTTCTATAGCATAGAATAGTTTGAACAAACCTCTATAGTACTATGCAATAGTGCAATAGTAGAGATTGATAAAAACCCACGCAAAATATTCTTCTCATAATTTTCTCTACTGTTTTTGCATTGCTGCATTCTCTTTTTATGTTGTTATGGGTGTGCGTTATGTACCAGATGTGTGGAAGGCCAATAGTTGGCATGTCTTAGAGTGTGTGTGAGATACAAATTTTAGAGGGAGAGGAAATACATGTGAAAGCATGGAGGAATCAAGCAATTTAAGGGAAGGATTAGAAAAAGGAAACGCGACGGAAATGGTGGGATTAGTTCGTCCTAAATTAAAATGGTATCATGAAGACTATGGTTCAATTCTTCCTTTTTTTTCATTTATTGTGTTATTTTTTTAGGAGACTTATTGTATAATTTTTTAATCCTAATTTTATTCTCTTTTTCTTCACTTCTGTTTTGTTTATATCGACCAATGGACAGGTGAATAGATATGGAGAAAGAATGGAGAATGCAAAGTGGTGTGATGTTCTTCACAAACTATCTTTTAATGCCTTCCCATTTCTCAAAAATTTTAAGAATGAGACTCAAACATACTATATACTCAAAGCACGTGTTTTTAAGTGTACTTTTGATCTATGTTTATTATTTGGAAAATTCTATGGTGAAGTCGTGAGAATGACTTTTTTGGCGAAGTTAACCCTATGACCAATAAAAAAGGCTTTCAACGGCACTTTCATGGGTGCGGGAGGTTATGACAGATCTTGTTGTTTATGGTCGTTTGTTCTTAGCAGAAAGTTGTTCACTTAATTAAAATGTTGTTGCTTATAGTAGTATTTTTTTATTCATACTAGCTTCACTGCTAGGACACACAATTCACTTAATTTTTAGAAATATGGTTGGTTATTCCTGCAATTTGTTTATGCTCTAGTTCTATTTGATGCAAGCAACACTAGTTCAGTTCTGTGCCTTGGGATGTAAAATATGCAGCTAAATCATTATGTTTCACTTGGTATGCTGTTTCAATTTCATATAAGTAAATTGAGGCTAAACCAGAAACAGGTTTCATAAAAGATAAGTCATGTGCTAGTTGGCTGATAAGTGTCAAAAAGGAGTTAAATAGACGGTATATTTTAGGCACTTTGATTACTTGGTTTGCAAGTTATCCTGTGAAAAGCTCACAAATGCTGAAGAATCATTCGATTATGCTTTTCACATCTAACGCCAACTCTTTGTAGGAAAATACACGCCTGGACACTCTAGAAGCAAGAAAACATGAAGAAATGCAAAGGACAACTTTTCGAAGATCAAAGGAACAAAATATGCAGAATTACCAGTTTACTGGCCATGGCGAGTAAGTTTACTTGTGAGGCGAGTAAGTTTACCAGTTTACTCGCCATAGCGAGTAAGTTTACTTGCGAGGCGAGTAAGTTTACCAGTTTACTCGCCATGGCGAGTGAAGTTACTTGGGAGGCGAGTAAGGTGGTCTAACCCTCAGAGCTGACGTGGCACAAACCCACTGGTGAAGAAACCACTACTCGCCATGGCGAGCGTTTCTACTTGGGAGGCGAGTTCAGACAGAACAGGCC
>Ga0315914_1001101_pt1 | contig 38982 bp, 28 predicted proteins | sample MpolenodulesMG_FD_203920 | JGI IMG/M metagenome (GOLD analysis project Ga0315914, IMG submission 203920) | Medicago polymorpha root nodule microbial communities from Los Angeles, California, United States - elongated nodules | ecosystem: Host-associated > Plants > Roots > Nodule | place: USA...
TCAGAAAATTATTTAAATATTTTAAAATTTATTTTCAGAATTTTTATATTGTTTTTTAAATTTATTTTCATATTTTTTAATTTTAAAAACAATATAAAAATTCTGAAAATAAATTTTAAGCCTTTTATAGGGACGAAAATCAAAACTGGCCCAAATTACAGGGACGATTATCATATTTAAGCCTTTTAAAAATTTAATATTAGGTGGCACGCCACGTCAGCGCCACGTGGCAAAAGTTGCACAGTCAGCAACTGCCACGTGGCCAAAACCATGCCAAATCAGCTGAATAGTGGGGCCAGGGACCTTTTTCAAACAAATTTTTTTTACAGGGATGTATTTCAAATTTTTTTTTACACAGGGACGAAAATCAAAACTGGCCCAAATTACAGGGACGATTATCATATTTAAGTCAAATATAAAATCCAAAAAAATGGCTGGAGGGTGTTTTACGTTTTTCGAATTATATAATTTGAAATTCGTAGGATGCACGAGAAATTAGTAAGGTAAGAAAAAAAATAGTCTAAAAGATATGGGCTGTCAAAAAATAATCTAAATATAGATTTGGTTATACTACTTGGAGAGCTTATTAACCATTTAGAAAGTCTTACTGACATGGTGATTTATTTTCTAATAAGTTCTTTAAATAGGTTATAAATTAATACTAAATAAGATTATAATTTTAATTCTTTATCTTTTTAGAGGAATTTTAATTCTTTATGTATACCGATATATATTTAAATTATTGAAAAAAATCCGTAAGTAAAGTAGTTTTTAGACAATGTACAAAATGTAATATCTAATAATAATAAATTAATAGTAAGAATAAAAATATTATCTATATTTATTTAAATATTCTAGCCTAATAGAACTATTATTTAAAATAGAACGAAAATGTATTCTAATAGTTTTTTTTAACAAGTATATTTAACTCATAGTTAAATAGACTTTTAGTTAAATACATCGTTCTTAAAACTTCTTTAATGTTCCTTAACTTACCAATTTAGCTATGTATGCAGGACTAACTCACAAATTGACCTACCTATGCAGGACTAACTTTAAAAAAATTTGATCATTTAATTGATAAGTTTGGACTAGCATGAGCTAGATGTGGACTAAATCATAGATTCATATCGTATCGATTTTATCTTTAAAAGAAGTAAAATGCCTCCAACGGTATTAAAAACTAGGCTTATTCCTACTTTTAATCTTTCAAGTATTGCAATCATATAAGATTTTTTTTTTTAAGGAGCAATCATATAAGATTTTAGTTTTCACTTTTAAATTGCACAACTGTAGTTGCTAACACATCTCTCATTGCGAACTAACCACAGAGTGTGATTATGCGATTTTTGCATCCATCTTTAATTTTGTACACATTTATGATGATCGAGAGACTCAAATCTTAAAACCATGTCCAACTATAAATGGAGAAGTTATTTTGACTTCTAAAAGGAGAGGTTCATTGCACAAGAAGATGGAAAAATTATTTTGACAACTAAAAAGTGTCGGACACCGTAAGAAAATCTAGTTGCATACGATTACACATTTTTTAGGCACAAGTTAGGAATACCATTTGTTATTGATTTCTCTTTCTCTGTTCGTTACATCAACAATTGTTTGAGGTGTACTTATATACGATGACTTGTTTGAGGTGTATTTATATACGATGGCCATGTACGGGGTTTGATTTGTGATGTTCAAATGACACTGCTCACAAGAAAAATACATTATTGATCAAAATAAAAGTGAGATTAAGCTTAGAAGTTGAAGAATTAGATGTACAAGTACAAGTTATAGTGTATGTTTAGTTTCACCTTTGAAGGTATCAAAATTGGTTATGTAGGTATATGACTAATTTTAACTTGTTTAGATATTTTGCAGTATAATTAATTTTTTCTTTTAGAATTGATTCTAACTTAGCTTGAAGTTAAGGTTTGTAGCATTTGACTCAAAATGCGATTTTTACACATTGTTTAACTCACTTTTACGTATATGTATCTAAACATACATACAAAATGTGAACACCATACATCAACGAAAAGCTAATAAAAGAAATGGTATACAACATGGAAGATTGAAATTCTACCAAAAGTACACACCACTTACAAAACTATTTTTAAGACATTTGACATCTTTTTGATAATATCTTCGAATAAAAGAGGATAAACATCGTCAATGTAAACAAATTTTACACTATCATTCAATAAGAATGTAACATTATTTTTAAAAAGTTAAAAATTAGACTTAGATATTGACAATATGGTAAGTTCATACATGACATCAGCGTAAAACAAATGTCAAACAAATTTACAAAGAATCCCCATTAAACTTGATTTTCGAACATAGAAAACAATTCTACCATATATTCCATTGTCATTAGAAAGGGTCCAGAAACATAATTAATAATATTAACAATTTACAATTCACATTAAAAGATAGCAAGCATAAGTTATGTTGTTCCAACATAATGCTATCAGTCACATCAAAGCAACAACAATATAGAATCAAAATCACTAATCAATTTTTACTAATTTATTCATTCATTCATTTTAAATTGAAGCTAAAAAGAAGCAACCATATAAGATGATATAGTCAAATAAACCAGAAGTTGCAACAACAATTCGCATGCAGTTTTGACGACATTTCACTCTATCCTCCATATTTTGCATAATATCTCTCATAGTTTCGAAGTTCTCTTTCACATATCTAACAACCACCAAAAGATGATCGAACTGAGCAATTTGTTTCATCATCCAGTGTTTCTTTTCGTCTTCTTCTTCAAAAAGCTTCCCAACATTCTTCAAAAGACTATTCACCTTTACAAATGCATTCATCAACGATCATTTCTCTTCGTTGTCGGGTTCCTCTTTTTGAGGCGCAACCAGATTATTTGTAATATACTGCAATTTGAAAGCATAATAGTGTTCAAAAGCCTTGGTCAGTAGATCAGGGATGTGAGTGATTGATCTAAGAATGTGATTCTCCATGAATTGAGGATCAACAATGAGCAATTACCACAACTTGCAAACGCACCTTAATTGTAGAGGATTGTCTGACTCCACCCTCAAAAGGATTTCGATCATCAGTTCCGCTGGTAGAACCGTGCACGGCGACTCCGTAGTTGCTTCCGCCATCATGCGCCGACGATACCTCGCCATCCTCGACATCATTAGGGTTTCACTTTCTTTGTTGTTTTTTTCTCTGTTTTTTTGTTTGTTTGTGATTTTAGGGTTTCACTTTCACAACTTTGTCGCATCCCATTTTGATGCTTTGTAATTCAGTCATCTTAATCTTAATAGACTAGACGAACTTAATATAGTATTTTTTAGTTTTATTTATTTTTTAGAAAGACTTAATACTGTAATAACCGGAAAAATGAAAATAATGCATTTAAAAATTAGAAATTTGTTTCCCACACTTCAATACTCTTACTTGGGTCCTCAGTTTTTTCAATTTCACTCTCGTTAGAATTATATAATTCGAATCCAAAATATACGTTTTAAATTATATAATTTTTTTTTGTGGTGTAAATTATATAATTTAAAACATGCTTCCCTCCCTTAAAAAATAATTTAAAACATGCCCATATATATATAGACACACACACAACACTCTTCCCATCATTTGCCCTTTTTTGAACTTTGCCCTAAACTATTCTAAAACCACTAAATCCGAACCTTGACACATTGCATCATTTTTCAAATGAAATTGCTTGATTAAACAGTTCCACCATTAAAAAAAATATTAGGTCAGATTTATTCTTTAATTTGTTTTTTTTTTGGGGGTGTTGGTCAATTTCGATTATATAATTTGAAATGTATTATTCAGTCATTTAGATTTTTTTTTGAGAGACAGTCATTCAGATTATATAATTCAAAATAGAGTCAAATGTATTGAATATTGATTTTTATATTTCTTTCAAATATGAAGACACACTCTATATTAACTTGAAAATCAAAATTTAATAAGAACTAAAAAATATTTAACTCCTAGTTACAAAGATTTCTAAAATATAGGCAAATTGTTGTTAGCAAATAGTCGGTGGTTAGGTTAGTTTTCATGATCACAATACTTCCTTCTTAAAACTTTTCTATATAGGCAAATAGTTAGCAAATAGTCGGTGGTTAGGTTAGTTTTCATGATCTTCCTTCTTAAAACTTCTTTGATATTTCTTAGCTCACCGGTTAAGTTACTTTTGCAGCATAAACTTTGAGAAAATCTTGATGATTTAATTGATAAGTTCGGACTAGCATGAGCGAGATGTGGGTTAAACCATAGATTCATATGGATTTTTTTTTCTTTAAAAGTATTAAAAAGCCTCCAACGTTATTAAAAACTAGGCTTATTCCTACTTGTAATCTCTCAAATATAAGATTTTAGTTGTCACTTATAAATAGCACAATTCTAGTCTCTAATGCATCCCTCGTTACAAACTAACCACTGATGCCATTTTTGTATATTTATGGTGATCGAGAAACTCAAATCCTAAAACAATCATGCCCAGCTAGTTAGGGGGTTAACAGAAAGCGGAGGATGAAAAGGTTATTTTGACATATAGAAAGCTGTCGGATATCTTATGAAAATACGATTGCCGTGGCCACGTAGGGTGTTAGATTAGTGATGTTCAAATAACATTGCTTAGAAGAAAAATACAATATGGATCAAAATAAAAGTGAGATTAAGCCTAGAAGTTGAAGAATTAAATGCTCAAGTACAAGTTATAGTGTCCGTTTGGTTTCGCTTTTCAAGGTATCAAAATTTATTTCATAGGCATATGATTTATTTTGACTTGTTTCAATGTTTTTCAGTAATCAATATAATTAACTTTGCCTTCAGAATTGATTCTAACTTAGAAGTTAAAATTTATAGCATTTGACTCAATGTGATTTTTACACTCAAATTTATTGTTCAACCCATATATGTATTCAAATATAAATTATTTTATATTAATTAACTTTTAACTAAAATCAATTTCACAAAATTAATTCATTTTAACTCTATTTTGGTCACCTAAGAACCAATCATACATAATGTGAAAACCGTAAATCAATTGAAAACTAATAATTGAAATTCTAGCAAAAGTGCACATGACTTGCCAAACTATTTTTTAAAACATTTGACATGTTTATGATAATATCTTCTAGAAAAGAAGAGGACACACATGGTCAACTTAAACAAGTTTTACACTACCGTCCAATAAGAATGTACTCTCTCCCTCCCATATTTGATGACGTAGTTGACTCCGACACATGTACCAATGCATATGTTTTATCTTTGATATCTTCAATTCTCTACTAAAAAAATTATGAAAATTTAATATTTAAAAAATATTCATCGAGACGAATCCAACAACATCTTACATGATATTATTTATCTTTGTAAATTAATAGAAAAATATAGTCAAAGTATATTAAGTCAATAATGTATATCGTTAAATATGTGGGACGGAGGGAGTAATATTTAATAGTTACTTTAAAAAAGTTTATGAATTAGACGTAGATGACAATATGGTGAGTACCGAGTCCCCATTAACTTAGATGACAGCAGTGTAAAATAAACGTCAGACAAATTTACATTGAATCCCCCATCAAACTTTATTTTCCAATATAGAAAACAATTATTCTACAATATATTCCACTGTCATTAGAAAGGAGCCAGAAACATAATTAATAATATTAATAATTTACAATACACATTGAACATAGCAAGAATAAGTTCTGTTGTTCCAAAATAATGCTATTAGTCAGATCAAAGCAGCACACTTATATATTCAGTAGTTCACGTTCAACTAAGTAATCCATTCATCTACAACCATTTGAATAAGAACCATTTCTCTTGACACAAACAATAGAATCAAAATCACTAATCAGTTTTTACTAATCTATTCATTCATTTTAAATTGAAGCAAAAAGAAGCAACTATATAAGATGATATAATCAAATAAACCAGAAGTTGCAACAATTCATAAGAGAATAAAAGACAAAATGAGAACTAAGAGGATGAAGATGAATATGTTTTTGACTTGAGATAAATTTGCATACAGTTTCGACGACACTTCACTCTATCCTCCAGAGTTTGGATAATATCTCTATCTCTCATAGTTTCGAAGTTCTCTTTCACATATCTAACAACCACTAAAAGATGATCCAACCGATCAATATGGATCATCATCCGGTGTTTCTTTTCGTCTTTTTCTTCACAAAGATTATTCCGAAGATTATCTATAAGACTATTCATCTGAGCAAATGCACTCATCAATGATCGTTTCTTGCCATTGACCGGGTTATATATAATATGCGGTTCGAAAGCCATGTAGTCATTGAAGGCCTTATAAAGTAAAGGCTTGAAGTCGGTGAACAATATGACACCTTAATTGCAGAGGATTGCTTGACTCAACTCTGGAAAGGATTTCGATCATCAGTTCCACCGGTAGAACCATGCACGTCGATTTTGTAGTTGCTTCCGCCATCATGCGCCGACGATTCCGTGTCATCATCGAAATGGTTACTGTTTCGCTTTTCTTTGTTGTTTCTATTTTTTGTTTTGTTATTTTAGGGTTTCACAACTTCATCGTGCATCAAATTTTCATGCTTTGTAATTTTAATAATCGTCTTAACAGACAGACTTAATATAGTCTTTTTTTTTAGGAAGACATAGGGTGTGTTTGTTTTTCCTTATATCCTATTTGAATAAGTGATTTCACATATTTTCTGTTTTCTTTTGTTTGTTTTTGTGATTTCGTCGTCTCTGAAACGACTCTGTTTGTTTTGATTTCCCGTCTTTGTGCGGTGTGTTTTTGGTTTCCCGTCTTAGTACGATGTTTATTTGATTCAGGTTGAAAGATTAGCTTTGAGTAAGTGCAGATCCGATCAATGACAATGACTTTGGCGTCGTCAACATTACAGATCCAGAGACATGAATATTCCGGAGACCTTAATATAGTCATATTAGTTATATTTGTAGGCATATGTACTTTGCTGTTTTATGCTATTAACATGGATGATGTGAGTTTGTTCACAGATTCATCATTTTTGTTTTTAGTGAATTTGGATTTGTATTGTATCGATGTACTCCATCAATTTGAATGAATGAATATCGTTTATTTTTGTCAAAAAAAAAAACTAGTTCATGTGTTACCTCCTTGTTTTTTAAAAAAAATATTTTAAAAAAGCTAATCCTAATAGCTTTTGAGTTTGGAGTGAAAATATATCTTTTTGATAAAATGATTTTTATAAAAATCCTAAACAAACACCTGAAAATGACAAAAATGATTTTTTTTTATAAAAAAAAGATTTTTTTCCAAAATAATCCAAAACAAACGCACCTATAATAGGCTAATATAGGAGCAACTAGAAGAACGAAAATAATGCACTAAAATTTGAGAAATTCTTTTCCCATCCTCCAAACTCTCGCGTACATCCTTAGTTCTTTTCAATTTTATTACTGTTTAAATTATATAATTCGAATCCGACAAATACGGTTTAGATTATATAATTTAAATCGTGTCCACACATATACAACACTCTTCCCATCATTTCCCCATTTTTGAACTTTGCCTTAAACTACTCTACAAAGTTTTGCTTCAGCCCAACTTTCTAGAAAGCTGTCTTGCTTGTCAAAAGAAATTCAAAGTCCAAAATTTAGACTATTATATATTTGTCAAAAAAAAGAGATTTTTGACAATAACAATAATTATAATATGTTTTGTCAAAAAAATCTATTCTATACTATATATAAAGAGAATACATAGTTTTGGACTGACTTTTTCAATTTCATTAAACAAATGTGTCTATAAAAATGTTATATTATTGATATTATCCAAAACGATAAAAATTTATATAATAGTTGTCATATTGTTTGTGTCTTTGAAAATTTATGTCATTTAAAAATATAAATATTGTTTTGTTACATTATCCTTAAAGAAAAGTGTTACTTTATAAAAGTGAAAAATATCTATATCCATAATTTTAATTAAAATCAAATTAACTTTAGTCAAAATTTCATATAAACTAATATTTGTAATTTATGTGTATTAGTGCAATAAAAAGAAGAGACAGACATGATTCATGAAGTACCATATGAACGCACACCAGTAATAATATTTACAATGTTGTTAGGTGAAGGTTGTGTCCTCTTCGATGAGTTTTGCCGCCAAATCAGTATTCCCACAAAGCAAATTTTTATGTATTTGCATCACCGCTATTGCATTTTGTACATCTATTTGCCATGGGGTTTGAGAGTTTTGAACCGTTTTATATTTTCCAGACACACAAAATGCTTTCAAAAAAATTAACCTTTTATTCAAACTTGAATTTTGGATCTTCTTTGGTTTGGATTTTGGAATGTTCCTCTCGTAAATACTCTCTCACAAAGATGAGTAGCTGAAGAAGAGTGAGGTGGCATAAGGTTAAGGTCCCAATGGGAGAGGGTATTTTCAAACCTAATTAATTTGAGGTTCAACAAAATTAAAATTAATTAATAAGTACTAGTAAATCGAAAGTAAAAGGCTTTTCAAACGTACTTAATTTGAGGTTCTACAAAATTAAAATTAATTAATAACTATCAGTATATCGAAAGTAAAAGGTTTTAGTAGGTCATTTGCATAGGTTTAAAAGTGGTCCTTAAAATATATGAAAAATGTTAACTAGTGTCTCTGTGATACTAGTTTAGAAAACAAATATAGTAAAAATTTATTGAAAATTCATGTAATCAAATACTTAAAATCTAGAAATGCTATCTTCAATTTAAAACTTACCTTTTTGGTTTTCTAGCTAGTACCCCAACTTGACCCAAAACATGTTTACTTCCATATTGTGATTGTAAGATTTTTTCCTCCACCTTTAGGAGACTCAAATCATTCTTTTTGGTCAAGAAATTGAAATGCATTCATTCAACAAGTTGAGAATAGTTACAAATAACATAAAATAAACAACATCTGAACATCCCCTCAAAAATAAAATAAAATAAACAACATGTTGTGTTCTAGAGAACTAAAAAGTAGTAATTCTAGAAATCAAAAGTCAAAACAACCTCCTGAACCCACACAAGCAAAATTTACCAAAATGTTTTTTTTAAACATTTGACATTATAAAACAACCCTCTCATATACTCCACCGTCTTTAGAATGAAGCCAGGCAACATAATAATAACTTTATAATTCATATTAAAATATAGCAAGAATAAGTTATGTTGTTCCAACAACAAGAAAACAAAGATATGATATCAAAGAAGCATACTTCAGTTGTTCACTTTCAACTAACTGACCAGTAACCAATGAATTTACAACCATTTGAGGGGCAATGGAGAACCATATAAGATAATTAGATAAATCACTAATTTTTACTCCTAAACATTCCTTCATTGTGGTTTCATATTAGATCAAAACAAACAAAAGCAACCATATAAGATAATCAAATAAATCAGTTGCAACATTTCAAAAAAGAGTAAACACAAAATCATTTATGGTAACGCTTCTTAAACAAAAGCACCCATAATGGCGGGTTGAGATTAATTCGCAGAAAGCTTTTGACACACTTCAATTTACCCTCCAGATGTTGCCAATCACAAATACAGCTTTTGATAGACTTCAATCTATCATCCAGAGGTTGCACATCAAAGTTGATCTTTTCCACTTTCTCTTTGAGAATCCGAGTTTCCTCCAAATCAATATCCAAATCAGCAAGTGATTTCATCAAGCATTTTTTTGCTTCATCCACTTCTCCTTCATCACCAGTAGTTGCTACTACTTCCTCTTTATCTTCTTCGTCTTCTTCTTCACTTAAGTGTTTCTTGGCCTTAGAATCTAGATCGGCAATTTCATCGCACGCTCTAGAAAAGTGATTACACACGAATTGAGGATCAATAGCCAAAGATTTCCACAACTTGCAAACGCCCCTCAGTTGCAGAGTATCGCTTAACTCAACCCTAGAAAAAATTTCCAACATCATTTCCTGTGGGAGAATCGTAATCGGTGATTCCGTTGCTTCCGCCATCCTTCGCCGTTGCCTCCGCGTCATCACCACCATTGTCAATGTCTCGGTTTTTTTTTTCTTTTTCAGATTTTAGGGTTTTGGAAATATATAATTTTTTTTTAGGGAAGGGTTTCGGAAATATACTTTTTTGGTGGTGAGGGTTTCGGAAATATATAATCGTATCAAGACACTAACGGAGAATATGAAAATAATAATAAAATAAAAAGTTAAATATGTTTTTCTATTTTTAAATATTTCAATTTTTTCGTTTAATATATTTTTTGGTTATTTTTTTGAAGAGGCTAAAATGAAAAATATTACCACATAAAAGCGTTATTCCCAGCACAAGGGGTGCCAAGGAAAAATGACAAGGTCTGAACAATATTTACAAAGGGAGCCAAAGACAAAAAAGATGAACAAAAGGAAAGAAACTATTAGCCTATGCCCAATATGGTGAACGAGCTAAGCCACCAGCCATGCAGCTGGAAGGGAAGGGAAGTGTGCTTCGCCTTCAACCACATATAGGAGATGGACTTAATCCGTTTAACCACCTGAAGAGGCGGGCTTTCTTTGCCTTGAAACAATATGTTGTTTCTTTCCTTCCAGATTTTCCAGACAGCTGCATACCAAATCACCTGTAAAATAGATCGTCGTTTCTTCCCGAGCCCACCACAATAGACAAACTGATTGAAATGATCCGAGACGTAAAATGGGCTTACCACTGAGACACCAATCCACCCATAAATCAAGTGCCAAACAGAACCGAAAATATCACAATGCAAGAATAAATGAGGACTTGATTCGGCTAAGTCACATCCTGCCACGCATAGCCTGGTATCCTGATGAATAACACCTCGTCGGAGAAGATTGTCTTTAGTAGGCAATCTATCCCGAAACAAGCGCCAGACGAACACCACCACCTTAAGAGGAACATCCTTGTGCCAAATAGAAGGAGCATTAACAGGTAACTCCAAATGCGGTTGAATAGTTAGAGAGTTGTACAGGCTACGAACAGTGAATGAATTTGAGGTCTCCAAGGTCCAAAGCCATCTGTCGTCATTGTTAACCTGTAGGGTAACATTAGCAAGCAGTAAAATGAATTCCCCCACCAACTCCTCCTCCCATGCGAACAACCTCCGCCTCCAACTCCACGCCTCACCCCCCTCCCCCATCCTAACTACGACATCTCTAACACTGACGCCCCATGAAACACTGACAAGTCGTATAGTCTGCTAAACCTGACACTAAAAGACACCCTACCACACCAAACATCAGTCCAAAACAACATATTTCTCCCGTTCCCAACACAACGACTGACATGATCGCTAAAACATCTCTCCCTACTCAACCTATAAACGACACGCCACCACTCAGAAGCCTGACTACCCCCTCCTCTCAACCGCCCCTCGTCCATGCCATACCGCGCCGACAATACTCTAAACCATAGACTCTCTCTATCCTCCAACAACCTCCAACACCACTTCCCTAAAAGTGCTACATTAAACTCCCTAATTCTCCTTACCCCCAAACCGCCAACCTCCTTACTCCTACAAACAGAGTTCCAGTCCACCCAAGAAATTTTCCTGTGGTCAGCACTCCCCCCCAAAAAAAACAATTAAATAAAGATTCAATAGAGGAGATGATACCTGTTGGAGCCTTGAAGAAAGAAATAGCGTAAACAGGCAGAGATGACAGGACAGATTTCAATAAGATCAAACGGCCGCCGAAAGATAGATGTTTAGAACTCCAACCCGACAGTCTAGATTTGATACGGTTCAGCAAAGGATCCCAAAAGGACCGACGACGAGAATTATCACCAATAGGCATGCCCAGATACACGAAAGGGATGGACCCGACCTTACAGTTCAAAACCATAGCCGCCTCAGACACCCATGAAGACGCGACGTTCACACCAACCAAATAGCTCTTAGAGAAATTCACCTTTAACCCAGACAAGGATTGAAACAGAAGAAGTGTAGCACGCATAGCCCGGATATTGGCCCAAGATTTGTCATTTTGAGTAAATAGATTTTAAATAAAAGTGAGTTGTAAATAAAATGATTTGTATTTTGATACACTCATATAAAAGTAAATTGAATTTTAAATTTAAGTATAAAAATCAATTTTAGAATAAAAACTAAAGACACTCGTTTCAAATAGAATTGTATTATAGAGTTAGAGATTGCTTCTTACACTTTTAGACCATCTAAACATGAGTCCTCGTGAGCTCAACTCAGTTGATATGGACAATGTATAATATATGCAAGGTCCGGGGTTCAAATCTCGACCACCACAAAAAAAAAGACCATCTAAACATGAAACCAAACACCCTCTTATTCCCCCTAAAAAATTTCTGACTTTTAATTCTCAAAAGTTTTTCATCCGCATTTTTTTATCTAAAAAATTATAATTTATAAATTATTTATTATTAATTTTATGAAAACGCATAATCAATTTTGTGTTTGTTTATTGTAACAATAATCATTTCTTTAAAAGTATAATTTAATTTTTTTGAATAAAACTATATAAAATAGATTTTTTTTTACAAAATTGTCGTCATGTTTTGATCCTTATTTTCTCCCCCCTCTAAAAAAGTATATTTTTTTGAAAAACTACTCTTAATAACTTTTCATTTGATGTTGTTTTTAATTTTTTTTGTAGATCCTATTTTTTTTTTTAATAAAAAAAGCTATAACAATTAGCTATAATCCTCTTTAGAGTTTTTTTTTAGTTATAACAAATGGCTTCATTGGACATGTTCATTATGGATTAAAGTTAAAATAATTTTGCCATTCAATAATTTTAAAGATTATTTTCCTTAAAGATTTTATAAAAAAATTAAGAATCTATTTTGTGTTTGCTTATCGTAACAAAATAGCTTTTTTACAAAAAATAATAATTTAGTTTGTTTGATTCAACTATATAAAATAATTTTTTGCTACAAAATCACCTTAATCTTTTGACGGTTATTTTCTCTTACCTCTAAATAGGATTTTTTGTTACAAAAGACGCAAACTGGCAAAAATATGTTAAGGTGTCAAGTGATTAGGACGTGACAAAATTGTAATTTGGTTGGTCATTAACTTTCATAATTAGATATTATATATTTTTAATTATGTATTAGCATAAAATATAAAAATTTGATATTTTAATTTGAAAATATGTATCGAGACAAATCCAACAACATTTTATATTTCATCGTTTGTGGTTAGCAGAAAAATATGGTCAAAGTATTGATAGAAACCATATTTTAGAACGAAATGAGTACATATAGTTAAACAATGTCAGTTATTTTAGAGCGAAATGAGTAGTAATTTTGTATTGATATAAACAATATTTTAAAATTTAAATGCACTCTCTAAAAAAAAAGTTTAAATGCACAATAATTGAGATAAATATTTTATTATTAGGGTACATGTTAGTTTTTACCATAATATTTTTGTAATAAAAAGTAAACCATCATATCAAATTCGTGTCTCTTGACAGATAATTTTGCAAAGAATCTATATGATTTTATGGATTAATCTTTGAAGTTACCCGTATAGATAATTGATTCACACAACAATTAAATTTGTGCTGACTTTGAAGGACATTTGAAACATATTTATGAATATTTCTAATGTCACTGTTCCGCCATAAAAAATTAACATCTCGTGAACACTTAGATCTAGGAAAGAAATATCAGCCCATGCTGTGTCTTGCAATGTATTTGTTCTTTTGAAGTTATGGAATTTTAACTGCTTTCCTCTTGGACATTGAATTGGAGATACCCCAACCGTTGGTTCTCAATAAACTCACTTGATATTAGTACACAACTCACTCCCACCGAATGTCCGCTAGTAACTTCTGAAAAGATTGTATCAGAATGAGACTCAGATATTGCGAGGCTATCTCGTCTCCAAGTTACGTATTTGTTGACTCCTTTCCAAAGTTAAAAAGTCTGGTACCGGCAGCATCAAGCTTCAACATACAGAACCCGGTAGAAACACAATGCAGGACCTGCTACAACCAAATACAAGAAACACTACATAGGAAAACAACCCCAAACACCAGCCAAATCAAATAAAAAACCGCAATCTCAACCAACCATACAGATGAAACAAGATTGCAATGAAGGAACAAATGTAATGCAATCCATCGAATCACCTGATGGAATGACTCCTCGATTCCATGTATTAGACGGAATTCTTTCAAAGAGAAAGCCACTACGTACCTTTGAAGGGAGTGTTAACCTCATTTAGAACTACCGGTGCCATAAACATAATTAATAATCTACATTTCACATTAAAATATAGCAAGAATCGATTCTGCAGTTGTTACAAAAGCAAGAAGATAATACAGTTGTGTTTAAACCATTATCTCTAAACACAAACAATAGCATCAAAATCACTACTTAATTATTACTCTTCATTCAGAAGCTAAAAAGAAACAACCTTACAAAATAATCTAATAAATCAACAGTAGCAACATTTCAAAAGAGATTAAAGATACAATGAAACCAAAATGATATTCTCAGATGAGAAGATGAAGATTTTATGTTGTTGACTTGAGATAAATCCTTATAAAGCTCCGGAGATACGTCATTCGATCCTCCAGATCAATGTTAGGTTGCATATCAATGTTGATTTTCTTAGTTTCCACGTCCTCTCTTACAAACCGAAACATCTCCAGCTGATAATCCAATTGAGCAACTACATCCATCACCAAATGTTTCTCTTCATCTACTCTATCAACATTGTCCATCTGAACCAACTCATTCATTGTCACTTGTTTCTCCTCTTCTTGTTCTTCTTGTTCATCTTGTTCTACTACTGCTTCTTCGTTATCATCTTCTTCATCTGTTTCTTCGTCATCTTCAACATCATCATCATCATCATCATCTTCTTCTTGTTCTTGAGGAATGACCGGGTTATTTACAATATGCTGTGATTTGAAAGCCATTAAATGTTGCATGGCCTTTGCATATAGAATGGTCATTTCAGTGTACATTCTGTCAAGGTGATTCATCATGAATTGAGGATCAAGAATTAGTGAATTCCACAACTTGCAAACGCACCTCAATTCAAGAGGATTGTTTGATTCAACTCTGGAAAGGATTTCAATCATCAAATCCTCTGGGAGTACATTGCTCGCTGACTCCGCCGTTGCTTCTTCCATCATGCGCCGTTGGCTCCGCGCCATCACCGCCATTGTCGAGATTTGGATTTTTTTTGGGATTTTTGGGTTTGATGTTCGGAAATCCAATCCTGTTTTTTATACAGTAACTGAGAAATGAAAATAAGGAAAATAATACAATAAGTCAATGAATTTATGAACAGTCAAACTTTGACTTGGATTTTGTAGCCTGTCGGGCACTTTAAAATAGATTTATGTGAAAAATTTATTAATGTTAAGTTTTTATTTTCTTTTGACTAAACTTATTACTTTCCCTTTCACATTAAGCAGCCTCTTTCTTGTTTTTTTTTTCTCTCTCTTATATTATTCGTTTCTTTTATAAATATCAATATAATATTTTTGTTTTGAAAGATCAATATAATATTTATTGTTATTTTCACTAATATGTCTTTATTTATTGAATTTCAATCATTTTTAACTATTTTACTGACTGCAATTAATAAGAGTGTTCTAATAAATAATACATATTTTGCAATTAAAATCAACATTATAAATTATTTTCTTAATAACCGTATAAAACTCAAATGAAACATCTAATTTTGTTTGGGAGTTTGGAGAGGAGAGAAGGGGATGACTTTGAATGAAAATGAAGGAGCAAGTGGAAAAATATAAGAACATTGGGAGAGGAAATTCAAAAATTGTATTAGAGAAGGATTTTGGGAACTTTTGGAAGATTTAATTGAATTTTTTAAATTTAATATGTGTAGTTATAATATTATAAATTTAAAATATATTAGTCATAAACATTCATTTATCATTCTCTAATAAAATATTCTTTCAAAAAATCTGAAAGTTTCCTCCTTTTCCCATATAGTTTCCACCCCTAAAATTTTCCCTTCCCCTCACCTCTTAACTTCCAAACAAAGGCCTAATGTGAGACAGAGTGAGTATTTATATTAATCCTTCTAAGGATCATGAACTAAATTCGATAATAATGTTATGAACTAAACTGATACTAAAATTGTGTTTGATCTACTAAAAGGTAAGTACTAAACAAAATAGCGTAAGACTGGACATCACAATACTAAATTTAAGGTATTGAACAATTTTTTGTCTTGTACGATGGACAAAATGTTACTATTTAGGTATTTTAGACAACTTGCATTTTGAACAAAAAGTTGCATAACAATTTAGTGAGGGACAATAATTCAATTTTTCTCCAGTCCCTTGCCGCTCAATTTTTTTTCCAGTTTTAGGAACAACTTCAAAAAACAAACACGGTACAACTGAAAATTTTCACTTTTAGTATCATCTCCACGACATAACTTTAATATCCTCCGGCACCTCTATAGCAACTTTTACACATTGAAGAAGTAAACACAATTAGAAATAAGTACGAATTCAAGTGAGTGTTCCCAGGAGTTCCCCTCTTATTTGAAGGGTAGTGCTAGGAGCACTCTTAGCTGAAGTTGATGAAGTAAAAGCATAAGGAATAAGTACCTACAAGTTGTACTCTTAAAATCGAGAACACTTATTATTAAACACTTACTTTATAATTAAATGAAATCATATGAATTCCACCACTTTATGAGGAGTCCATTTTTTAAATGGTGTAAATTTCACTCAATAAGAGACCAAATGTTAGAAAAAAAGTGTAAAGGAACCTGAATTGTCTGCATTCATTAATTTGACGTATTCACGCATTCGGTGCATCCATGGTTGTTGGATTGATATCAGACGTTATTGATCGCAGAAAATCCAATTTCGTGTTAAAGCGAATAAGATCATAAATGTTAGAAATAAAGTGGTAAAGTGGATGTTGCTAGCTTGTCTCAAACCTTACATAAAAACTAATAAAAATGACAAAATAGGGAAAATTGAAATTCTACCACAACTGCACATGACTTACGAATATAAAAAAAGTTCTATCATACATTGCATTGTCTTCAGAATGGTACCAGAAACATAATAACGTATAATTCACAATGAAAATATAGCAAGAATAAGTTTTGTTGTTCCAATCACAAGATAATGCTATCAGATCAAAGAAGCATATAATTTTTCAGTAGTTCACATTCAACTAACTAAACAATTGATTAACAACCATTCCAGTAAGAACCAATTCATTTCATTGTGGTTTCAATTCATTTCAGTAAGAACTAATTTTTACTTCAATATTCATTTCATAGAAAAAGAAGCAGTTGCAACATTTCAAAAGAGATAAAAGACCAAATCAGAACTAAGAAGAGGATGAAGATGTTGCTGACTTGAGAACAATTCGTATAAAGCCTTTGAGACACTTCACTCCATCCTTCATTAGTTGCATTTGCATATCAATGTTGATATTTTCCTTATTCCCTTTGATAGACCGGATATTCACCAAAAGTTTATCCAACAGAGCAGCTGTATTCATCATCACTTGTTTCAGTACATCGTCTTCTTCCGCTGCTTCGTCGTCGTCATCATCAATATTATGATCATCATCTTCTTCTTTTTCTTCTGCTGCTTCTTCGCCATCTTCATCAACAATATCATCATCGTCTCCTTCGGATGCTTCTTCGTCATCTTCATGAACATTATCATCATCGTCGTCTTCTTCTTCAGCATCTTCATGCACGACCGGGTTATTTGTAATATGTTCCAATATGAAAGCATTGAAGTGTTCACATAGAACGGCCATGTCCGTGACCCATCTCTGCACGTGCTTCGCCACGAATTGAGGATCAAGAATCAGTGATTTCCACAACTTGCAAACGCACCTCAATTGCAAAGGATTGCTTGATTCAACCCTATAAAGGATTTCAATCATCAGTTCTTCCGGAAGAATCGTGTTCAGTGACTCCGCCATTGCTTCCTCCATCATGCGCCGTTGCTTCCGTGTCATCACCGCCATTGTTAAGGTTTCGATTTTTTTGGGGGAGATTTTAGGGTTTCAGGGATTTATCACATCAGAATTTGTTTCCATTCGGGTCAGAATGTGGCGCGCTTCTTTAGAGTTCTAATCCTCTCGGTAGACCTACTCCTATACGTATACGTATAAGAATGAAAATATTTTATAATTAACATCAGTTAAACTCTTAATATTCTTAATTTTATGAATATAATGATATTTTATAAATAAAAAAATAAATTTGTCACGAGATAAATATAGGAAAATGATTTATTCTCATATCTTTTTCATAAACATTGAAAAACAAAAAATGTAGAAAAACAATCCGGTAAGCTTAACTTGTAAGTACAATGAATAATATATACAGGGGTTGTGGTTCAACCCCAGACACCCTATTTATTCACCTTAAGAAGGTGAACTTCTAGCTACTAGACTATCTGACCAAAAATAAATATAGAAAAAGAATTTATTTTTATCTCTTTTAATATCTTAATCTCACAAATTTTTTTTTGATATTTTTAAAGTAGTCATGGGTTTTCAAAATTTTATCATATCGATTTTCTCATATCATACATAAAAATTTGCTTCCGTATATATAAACACATACAATTTGCAACGCGTGTGGTGTAACTATTTAATGGTGATTTGCATATAAAATAAAACAATATTTAATAGAAACATCACATTAATGTTTGCATGTTTAAAATAGTTATGAGTTTTTTTAAAAAAAAATGTCATCGATAAATAAAAAATTGCTTCCACATATATATATATAAACACATAAGACCTGTAACGAGTACGTTACATATATATAGAGGTGGGAATAGGTCGAGCTGGACTTTGCTTAAATAGGTCAAACCTAGTTGAAAAAACTAAAGTCTAAGCCTGACCTATTAGCTTGTCAAAGACTTTATTATAGGTCTAGCCTGACCTCTTTAAAAGTCCGGTCTGACCTATTGGCCTGTTTAAAAACCTAATTTCTATTAACAATTTTTTATATAACATTTGACATATTTATAAAAAGGCTAATAAGCATATATTTTTCAAAAGGTTGATAGATCAATAATTTTTTTAAGGATGTACATCCATTTCTCCCACTTCATAAGCATATATTGCATTATAATAAAATTTTGTAAAGCTAGCACATTCATATTTGTAGAGGCTAATAATCGTATATTATATAATAGAGTATATATAATTACACATATATGGACCGACCTGGTAGACTTTTTAAAAAGCTTGAGCCTAACCTATTTTATAAACGAGTTAGGCTGAGCCAGACTTTAAGTAGACCGAGCCATAAGCCCCCAACGATCGGCTTGGCCTATTCCCACCCCTACATATATATATAACGGTGTTTTGCATATAAAATGATTTTTTTTAATAGAAATACTATATTAATGTTGATATTATGAAAAGAGCTACAAATTTTTAAAATTTTATCATATTGGTGTATAAAAATTTAACTCCAAAGATCTAAACAAATTTTTTTTTTGCAACGAGCACGTTAAAAACACTATAACAAAATATTTAATATAAACACCGTTATGTTGATACTTGATTGAAAATAGTCATGATTTTTAAAATTTTATCATATCAACTTTCACATATGAGTTCATCTTTTTTGGCGCATCTCATATAAACATTTAAAAACTTTCTTTCGTAGATATAAACAAATAAAATCTGCAACGGCGCACGGTGCAAATATTTAACGGATTTTTGTATATAATTTTTTAATATAAACATTATATTAATGATGATAATTTTCGTTTACTATCTTTAAATATTTTACAATATTATTAACGTAATTATTTTTTATATAATCACCGTAATGTTATACGACCCGTACAAATGCACGAGTCTTTTACTAGTTGAGTTGAAGAATGAAAATAACATGGTTAAAATGTGTTTACCGTAAAAAAATTGTTTACCTTTCATCGAATTTATTAATCCCTAACTTAGCCAGTAGAGTTGCAAGGACCAAGCTTATTGTAAAAAGCTTGGATGAAGTGACTATGAGAGTCACGAACTAAACCTCCACAAGCAATACTTCTTGAAGATGCAGTAAAGGATCCATATCCACCAAATTCGACCGTGGTTTCAAAAGATTATCATTCTGAGGAGAACATTGAGCAATAAAGATGGTTTGATGTCTAATGTTGGAGATAGTATCATTTACAATGTTGATATGATTCGAAAAAAACTAACTCATCACGTTTCTTCCAAATTTCGTTCACCGCAATACCAAAAATATTTTCCAATTCCTCAAAAAAAAAAAAAAAATTCCAATATATAGTGGAATCCAAATCAATATCATCTTGAGAAAGGTTGCAATCAAGCTAATTATGAAGATTGACTAAAAAAAATTCTTAAGTAATCTGGGTGAATTAAAGGGTTCCAAAACTCTCTCATATCTTCGCAATTCCTCAAGCAATGCATGGTGGATTCCAGAGCATCATGGCACCTTGAGCAAGTTTTATTAGAGGTCATGTTTAGGAAAAATCTTTTCTCATTCGTCATGAGCTATTTTCGAAAGGAATCCCTTAATACGGTTAGGCCCTCACGATGATCTATTTATATCAAAAATAAGATTCTGATAAGTATCAAAATTTTGTTGATGCATTAAATTGATATGCTTACTTTAGAGAAAATAAACCATCTTAAATAAGTTAAGATCCAAGGAAAATCGTTGGCTCCTTCTGATGGAGGATTTAGATTCGAACAATGCTAAATGGTGCGTCACATTGTGTGCACGAAAATGCACGACAGTGAGAAAACATGACATTTTGACTTTTCTATCATGAACTAAAACTTGATTTGCTCATAGTCTAGTACATGCATTGTCCTTCATGCAAGATATCTAAAACTGGTTAAAAAAACACATATTTTAACAAACCAAAATAATGGTGAAATGTCTTCGATTCCAATAGTATAGAGAAAGGCATCGATGGTCACTAGAGAGAGATAGATGGGTACTTGAGATCAGTGAGTCACATGGTGGTGAGCACCGTCATAGGAAGCCAGTGGAGAGATATGGTCTTTCCTATTTATTTCTGAAGTGTAATTTGCCTTGATGTCGTCATACTGAAACTTTCGCGTGATTGACATGAATTGTTTTCGCACACAATAGCATTTTTCTTTAGAGTCATGATAATATCGCAAATGTAATTTGAAATAAGACTTTTAATAAGGTCCCAATTCCAAGTTACATGAGACGCATAATGATTGACATGAAAATCTATTTCTCATCGAGGAATAGATGCAGCAAAGTTATATGTTAAAGAACCACATCCAAGGACCCAAGAATGCTTCCAAAATTTTGTACCTGACCATCTCGATTATGTATATGGGATACAAATATCCGTCTTTGTTAAGATTAGTGTAAGTGAACTCATTTTGAATTGCAAAATCTTGGTCCCTAGAAATAAACCATGATTTTTCCAGACTTTCTCCTACTTTTTGCATTTCAATTTTGGTGACTATTCAATTTTTGCCTCCATCTTTCAATTCTACACATTTTGGAGGATAGATTGAAGTATCTGAAAAGCTTTTGCAATTCAAGTTTGGGAGACTCAAAACTTATAAAACCATGACACTACTGTACTCACTACTTAGGGGACTGACTAAACATGGGGGAAATTAAAGGGAAAGAAAGAGGGGTTTATTGCACAAGGAAAAAACATTAGTACAAGTTATTATCTGTAAAACCTTATATCAATGAAAAACTAATAAAAATGGCATATACTAATATGGAAGATTGAAATTCTACATTAAAATATAGAATAAAAAAGTTCTGTTGTTCCAACAACAATGTATCACTCATATCAAGTCTAATAAGCATTCTTGTTCAATTGTTCACATTCAACTAACTAACCCATTCATTCACAACCATTTGACGAAGAAACTATTTCTGAACACAAACAATAGCATCAAAATCACTAATTAATTTTCACTCTTCATTCATTTAAAATTGAAGCAAAAAGAAGCAACCATACAAGATGATAATCAAGTAAACTAGAAGTTCCAACATTTCAAAAGAGTGTAAAGAAAATCTAAACCATTGATACTCATAACTGAGAAGATGAAGATTTTGCTGATTTGAAATAAATCTTCAAAAAGCTTTTCAGATACTTCAATCTATCCTCCAGAATTTGCACATCACCTCTCAGAGTTTTCACTCTCCCTTTGAAATATCTAGCAATCTCCAAAATACTATCCAACCAAGTCACCTCCGTCATCATCCAGTTTTTCTCTTGATCACCAAGATTATCCCACTGAGCAGCTTCATTCGTCAACTTGTCCCATCGAGCAGCTGCACTCGTGAACAAATCAGGACGAAGAATTGTCGATCTGAAAATTTTGATGTATTTCGAGGCCTCAACAAGTAGAAGGGTGATTTCAGTGCATAATTCCTTAATGTGATTCTTCACGAATTGAGGATCAAGAACTAGCGAATTCCACAAGTTGCAAACACACCTCAATTGCAGAGCATTGCTTGAATCAACTCTAGAAAGGATTTCCATCATCACTTCTTTTGGGAGAATCGTGTTCAGGGACTCAGCCGTCATTTCCTCCATCATGCACCGCTGCTTCCGTGTCATCACCGCCATTGTTAAGGTATCGATTTTTTTTTGGGATTTTAGGGTTTCATGGGTTCAACACGCAGATTTTCTTGTGGCGCAGTTTCGTTTTAACCTTTTTAGGCCTCAAATATTTATTTCATTTTTATTACCTACTAGACGTTTGACCTGTGCGATGCACATGTCTATTAAAAAGGACAAAACAACTTGATAGATACACAATATTGATTCTTCAAAAATAAAAAAAGATACACAATATTGAAATGAAAATCATCTCAGTATACCTGTCAAGAGCATAAGAAAAAAAAGAAGCTTATTTTCTTATATTTTCTCTTGAATAAAGCACTCATTAACATTTATCAAGACACTCTTCCTTAAAAAAAAAATACATTTATCAAACACTCTTAAAAAAAAAAATTTTGAAACAAAATAGTGATTGAAAATAAATCTCTATCAACCCATAGTATTCTCTTACAAACATAACATTCTTGTAAAACCTTTGTCTAATGGACAATCAAAATCAACAACAGCAAAATGATCAATGAGATTTTGCAGCTACCTTTCTAACTAAACACAAAAATGACATTGAGATAGTTTCTTTTCATCTCTTATAAACATTATAATTCAAAAGAAATTATTAAACCGAATTGTTTTTTGACAAAAATTTACTAAAACATTAATTAGAAGCTTGCATATTCACACATTCGGTGCGTCCATGATCGTTGGATTGATATTAGACGGTGCAGATGTCAAGCTTGGTGTTTCTTATTAAAAGAGAAATCAAAATCTGCATTGAACTGTGATGTGAACCATTCTATCTTTATCTAAACAAAAGAGATGTACCGAATGCACAAATGCGTCAAGTTATTGACTTTGGATAATCCAATTTTGTGTTAAAGCGAATAAGAGGATAAATGTTAAAAAGAAAGTGTTAAAGTGTGTGTTGCTAACTCGTCTGAAACCTTACATAAAACTTATAAAATTGATAGCACAGGGAAAATTGAAATTCTACCACAACTGCACATGTCTTACGACGCTCTCTTATAAAAACATTGACATGTTTATAATAATATTTTCAAATATAAAAAAGTTCTATCATACATTCCACTGTCTTCAGAATGGTACCAGAAACATAATAATATATAATTCACAATAAAATATAGCAAGAATAAGTTTTGTTGTTCCAACCACAAGACAAAGCTATCATGTCAAAGAAGCATATAATTGTTCAGTAGTTCACATTTCACTAACTAAACTATTGATTAACAATCATTTCAGAAAGAACCAATTCATTTCAGTGCAACTGTATATTCACCAATGTTGATATCTCATCGAGGAAAACCTATTTCTCAGTAGTCCACAAGACAAAGCTAACATGTCAAAGAAGCATATAATTGTTCTATGTTGGTTGTTCAGTAGTTCACATGATGATTGACAATGAAAACCTATTTCTCATTGAGGAATAGATGTAGCAAAAGTTATATGTTAAAGAACCACATCCAGGGACCTAAGAATGCTTCCAAAATTTTGTACCTGACCATCTCGATTATGTATATGGGATACAAATATCCGTCTTTGTTAAGATTATTGTTCGTTCTATTTTGAGTTTTTAATCTATAACAGAAGATCAAGTGCACCAAAGATCTTAATTTCAACTCAGTGTCTTGCCAACTGCCAATTGTCTTTTATCCCAGCAACTTGAGTATTCTTTCACCAAGTACATTGTTTTTAAAATAATGCCAGATTTACAGTTTATAATCTTCGTCTACTTGTACTTCATTGTTCATTAACTAATTGTCAAGTTTACACCAACTACAGAGGTTAGATGTTCAAAAGCGGTTGCAGAAGCACCCTTCATAACTCGGGTTGGTTAAAAACCAACTATTTCATTACATTGAAAGGAGATCTAGGAACGATGAGATCGGAACTGGACATCTAAAACATGTGATCAATGGGATGGGAAAAAGAGCGGCTGAGAAGGGCGGAGATGGAAAAAAAGGGCTTAGTGGGCGGCGACGAAGAACTTCGGGACCACGGGTGTCCAAAAGCCTTTAGAAATGAGCTGTTGATGTTCTAAATTGCCACGTGTCTTATGTTAAGTGACTCAAATGGATATGTCATTTTCCTCTCCATTTGGAGAGGATCCTGATTCCTTATGAATAGGGACGGAGGGATATTGCAATTACACTACTCCTCAGTTTTGAATTGCACAATATTGGTCCCTAGAAATAAACCCTGATTTTTCCTAAACTTTCTCCTCCATCTTTCAATTCTACGCATTTATGGTGTTTGGGAGACTCAAATCTTATAAAACAATGATTCTCAGTACTTAGTGGATTGACTAAACATGGAGGAAATTAAAACTAACACTCACTTTATTAACACTCTATTTCCAACACTTACTTTATAATTGAATGAAATCATATGCATTCCACCACTTTATTAGGGGTTTATTTCTAAAATAACCTGGAATGTTTGCATTCATTAATTTGACATATTCATGCATTCGGTACATCCATGATCGTTGGATCGATGCCAGGAAGTGCAGATTTCAAGCTCGGTGTTTTTTATTAAAAGAGAAATCAAAATCTGCATTGAATTGTGAACCATTCTATCAGGTGTACACATTTTTTCTTAGAGATCAATTGTACACATTTATGATGTTTGGGAGACTCAAATCTTATAGAACCATGATACTACGGCACTCCCTACTACTTAGGGGACCGACTAAACATGGGGGAAATTGAAGGAAAAGAAAGAGGGGTTTATTACACAAGGAAAAAACATTATGAATCAAAATAAAAAGGAGATTAAGCCTAGCTAGAAGTTGAAGAAGTAATCACGAATAAGAAATTAGTACAAGTTATTACATGTAGAACCTTACATGATATACTAACATGGAAGATTGAAATTCAACCATTGATACTCATAACTGAGAAGATGAAGGTGTTGCTGACTTATGATAAACCTTCAGAAAGCTTTTGAGACACTTCAATCTATCCTCCAGAATTTGCAAATCAACTCTCAAACCAGTTTTCAATTTCACTTTGAAATATCTAACAAACACCACAAGTTTATCTAACTGAGCCACCTCCTTCATCATCAAGTTTTTCGCTTCACCATGGTAATCCCACTGAGAAGCTGCATTCATCAACGATTGAGGACGATGAATTGTCGGTTTGAAAAGTTTGATGGATTTCGAGGCCTTAACAAGTAGAACGCTGATTTCAGTGCACGATTCCTTAATGCGATTCTTTGCGAATTGAGGATCAAGAACTAGCAAATTCCACAACTTGCAAACGCACCTCAATTGCAGAGTATTGCTTGAATCAACTCTGGAAAGGATTTCGATCATCACTTCTTTCGGGAGAATCGTGTTCAAGGACTCAGCCGTCGCTTCCTCCATCATGCGCCGTCGCTTCCGAGTCATCACCGCCATAGTCACTTTTTTTTTTTGGGAGTTGGGGTTTCACGAAGATTTTATTGTGGCACAGAGGCCGGCAACGGTCCGGTTGCCATCACTGAATTCACAACATTATTTTAAATTATTTAATTAATAATATTTAATATTTTTGCCGACCAAATTTTCTTTTTTGATATTTTTGAATTATTAAATTAGTTGGGTTTAAGTTAAAAATATTCTTGGGCTAAAAAAAAAAGAACCATTATTGGACCTTGTTACATAAAATTTATTTAGATTGAATTAACTAAAAAAACACTTCAATAAATAATACATCTCTTAAAAAAAAAACACATTTTGATTTAAAGATCGAATGAACATTCATCTATTAAAATCTAATAATAGATGTATTGGATGGACATAATATTTGAAAGATGGATTGAATGGTTTTTTTCAACAAAAAAAATAGTGAATTTTAATGGACTAATGGATCGTTTAAATTCATTCATTAGGATCCAAACCCATATCCATTCAATCAATCTATTTTGCCACCCCTATTTTTTAATGCTTCGAAAGAAAAAGAAAAAAACATTACTTTAATCATTTTAATTTAATACTACTATCTATCGTCTTTCTCCTAAAAAAAATAAAAAGAAAAAATGAAAGGGGATGCTTCTTTTTACAGGAAAGCATTGAATGAAGGTATGCATGGCAATGGAGCGGGGTGGTGACGGATTTTACCTTCCCCGACCCCGTCCACATATCCTACTCTCATATACTTATCAGTTACCCTACCCGTACTCAATTGTGATGATAAATCGGTTTTCATCTCCGTCTTCGACAGGTTTGGATATCCTCGCCCCATCCCCATCCCGCAATGCATAATTTTTTTAACAAAAAAAGAAGTATTTTTCAACCTTGGATGCAATGTTGTAATACATTATCCAACAAAAAGATGATGATGATCGATGACTCTGGTGATGGAGGAGAGAGATTGAGGGTGTGAGATGTGGAAGGAGGGAGAGAGAGAGAGAAATCAGAGAAGTGAGTGTCGTCTAACTGACTGGGACTCCAACTATATAAGCGAAATGATTTAGAGTTTGAGTTTCTATTTATATATAATGTGTGATAAATTGATTTTCTACGTTCATGATGGGTTTGAGTATGAGTATGAGTTTGAGGTGAGTACCTATATTCCTGTTACCTGTCTCGTACCCGTTTTTTGAAATCGGAGAAAACTCAAACCCATACCTAACCCAGTCAAAGCGGGGAAAACCAGTCAAATTGACTTTGGTTCGGGTGGTATCCACAGGTACAGGTTTTGTTGTCATGCCTAAACGAAAGCAAAGTTTTTTTTTTTGTTTCCTATGTTATCCACTCCACCTCATGGGATTTGGATCCTCTCCTACCATTTCTCTCATACCGTTGGTGCTACATTAATCTCAAACATTCAGTCCACATGTTTTTTCTCTCTCTGTTGGTTTGTTTTTTCCTTTGTGAATCAATCAATCATTAGATTAGAAAAAGGAGGGATGGCTGGACAAAAATGGCCGAGAGGATCCAATTTCCCACCTCTCGTGTATTTTGCCAAACAAAACTGAAAGTTGATTCACTTTAAATATAAAAAGGACAAGTATCATTTATTTGCTTTCGTGTGGCCATCCGTTCGTAATATATAGCAATGCTCACAAATCTCATTTGAAATAAGACTTTTAAGGCGGTCCCAATTCCAAGTTCCATGAGACACATAATGATTGACATGAAAATCTATTTCTCATCGAGAAATAGATGCAGCAAAGTTATATGTTAAAGAACCACATCCAGGGACCCAAGAATGCTTCCAAAATTTTGTACTTGACCGTCTCGATTATGGGATACAAATATCCTCTTTGTTAAGATTATTGTTGGTTCTAATTTTACTTTTTAATCTATTTTAGAAGATCAAGTGCACAAAAGATCACTTTCAACTCAGTACAATCGACCTTTGAATCTTCATTTCAAGATTAGAAGAGCTACTATGCAATAGAGCTCTTCTGATTACTTGTTGTCCAGTATACAACTGGTGCCTTTAATTTCTTACAGTGGATACAAATATCCGTCTACACTTATATTATTAAATTATTATCAGAACAGGGCTTAGTGGCCTCCATCTTTCAATCCAACACTTACTTTATAATTGAGTGAATCATGTGCATTCCACCACTTTATCAGGGTCTATTTCTAAAATTGTGGGAGTGGGACCCCATGTTGTTAAAGGAAGTGCATTTGATACATCCGTGATCGTTGGATCGATACACGGGAGTGCAGATTTTAATCTCAGTATTTTATTAAAAGAGAAATCAAAATCTGGATTGAATTGTGAACCATTCTATCAATTATACACATTTATGATATTTGGGTGTTTAGGAGACTCAAATCTTATAACACCATGATACAACTGTACTCAGTACTACTTAGGGGACCGACTAATCATGGGGGAAATTAAAGGAAAAGAAAGAGGGGGGAACAAACATTAGTACAAGTTATTATCTGTAAAACCTTACATCAATGAAAAACTAATAAAAAGGGCATATAATAATAACATGGAAGATTGAAATTCTACCAAAACTTCAAATAATTTTACAATTCTACATTAAAATATAGAATAAAAAAGTTCTGTTGTTCCAACAACAATGTATCACTCATATCAAGTCTAAGAAGCATTCTTGTTCAATTGTTCACATTCAACTAACTAATCCATTCATTCTCAACCATTTGACCAAGAAATTATTTCTGAACACAAACAATAGCATCAAAATCATTAATTAATTTTCACTCTTCATTCATTTTAAATTGAAGCAAAAAGAAGCAACCAAACAAGATGATAATCAAGTAAACCAGAAGTTCCAAACATTTCAAAAGAGTGTAAAGAAAATCTAAACCATTGATACTCATAACTGAGAAGATGAAGATGTTGCTGACTTATGATAAATCTTCAGAAAGATTTTGAGACACTTCAATCTATCCTCCAGAATTTGCATATCTTCTCTCAGAGTTCTGAATCTCCCTTTGGCATACCAAGCAATCTCCAAAACACTATCCAACCGAGCCACCTCCTTCATCATCCGGTTTTTCTCTTGATCACCAAGATTTTCCCACCGAGCAGCTGCATTCGTCAACTTATCCCACCGAGCAGCTGCATTCCTCAACAATTCAGGATGACGAAATGTCGATTTGAAAAATTTGATGTATTTCCAGGCCTTAACAAGTAGAACGGTGATTTCAGCGCATGATTTTTTAATGTGATTCTTCGCGAAATGAGGATCAAGAACTAGCGAATTCCACAAGTTGCAAACGCACCTCAATTGCAAAGTATTGCATGAATCAACTCTAGAAAGGATTTCCATCATCACTTCTTTAGGCAGAACCATGATTGAGGATTCAGCCGCTGTTTCCTCCATCATGCGCCGCCGCTTCCGTGTCATCACCACCATTGTTATGGTATCGATTTTTTGTTTTTGTTTTGGGGTTTTAGGGTTTCATGGGTTCAACACGCTGATTTTGTTGTGGCGCAGTTTCGTTTTTTTAGGCCTATTTTTATTTCATTTTTACTACCTACTAGACGTTTGACCCGTGCGATGCACATGTCTATTAAAAAAGACAAAACAACTTAATAGATACACAAATTGAAATGAAAATCATATCAATAAACCTGTCAAGAGCATAAGGAAAAAAATGCTTATTTTCTTGAAAAGAATGACAAAAACTAAACATTTTCTTACATTTTTCTTTTGAATAAAGCACTCATTAACATTTATCAAACACTCTTAAAAAAACATTTTTCAAACAAAATAGTGATTGAAAATAAATATCTACCAACCCATAATATTCTCCTATAAACATAACATTCTTGTAAAACCTTTGTCCAATGGACAATCAAAATCAACAACAGCAAAATGATCAATAAGATTTTACAGCTACCTTTCTAACTAAACACAAAAATGACATTGAGATAGTTTCTTTTCATCTCTTATAAAAATTAGAATTCAAAAGAAATTATTAAAACGGATTGTTTTTTGACAATACGAAAACATTAATTAGAAGCCTGCATATTCAAGTAATATGTATTTGACCATAGTGCACAAATCAAAATCTCCGATTAGAAAATCCAATGAAAGTTAAATGAAATTTGACCATTTTTTATAACATATATATGCAATGTCAAGAAGACTATAGTGGCATTAGAAAATACAGTCCCATGAATATAGTTCCAAAATCACTCTTAATGCACATGCATCATATAATTTATTAATGTTTATATCCTTAGGCTTGACCATGGAATGCTACAGAATGGTGTTATAAAATTTTTGAGATATGTATTAGTAAAAGAAATAGAGATAAGTAGTGTTAATATTGCAAGATAACTTAAACAATCTACTATAAAGGGGTATAACACACCCACCTTCAAGTCTAAACAGAAGAGTCCCTCCATGATTGCATTACAGAACCACACCCACCTTCAAAACCATCCCGATGAAATTCTGAAGCGCAATCCATAGCTTCTAGTCGCATCAAATTCAGTCCATATAATCCACATAGCATAATGATCAAGAGCACAAAATGAACACATGCAGGCTTGCTAGAGTGAAAAAAGATAGTGGAGATAGATTGAGATATTCATCGAAGAAATTATATACTATTAAGAACAAATTGTTTCCACATATAGAAGAAGAGAGATGGAGCAATGGAAAATGATTTAAGTTACTGTGCTCAACCCACTTTCACTTTTTTTTGAGACTCAATCTGATTTTTTATTAGGTCGATTCCAATTCACAAATGAAAAGATAGCCCAAAGGTGAGCATAGTAGATATATTCCATACAGATCATTCCCAAAACTGGTACTTAAAATAAAAAAATAGCATATTTTGATTTTAACCATAATAAATTTGAAGCTTGATATAATTATATTCTCAATTAAAGTTTGCATATTCACTTCCTTATGCTTAAAAATGCCACCATTACTCTCTTTCCAAATTTTCCAAATGGTAAAAGTCCACACAACATTCAACATTATTCAATTCCTTTTGAAAAAAACCACTTAAAGCACCAAACTGAATCCGATGTTTCGGAATATACTTGTTTTCCACAAAATCATATCCTAACCAAACTTCCACCAAAAACCATAATCTGCCAAAAAGATGGCATTCTGACAAATAAATAAATGGTTACTATCTTCTACCATATCACATCCTCCTATACAACGACAATAATTATTAGTCACAACTCCTCTCCCACGCAAATTATCCTTTGTCGGAATGGGATTCATAAGCAACCTCCAAACAAACAGAGATACTTTGAGCGGAACCGCTTTTACCCATACATTGTTATTAACAACAGTAACATTATTGTCCATCGAAATCAAATAGTCATATACACTAATCGTGGAATTTTTTTTTTTGGAAGCATTCTTCGGTATCTTATTAGAAGTTACCAAAAAACTAAGTTTCCCCGCTGTTCTTCCTCCCAAACAAACAAGTGCCTACACCATCTTATTTTCTGCTAAATCATATAATCTACTATACCTATCACAAAGTCAGTGTCACCTACCCACAAATCATTCCAAAACAGCGTGGAAGCACCACCTCCCACTACACGTCTAATGTTACCAATCAGCCCTCTCCCCACTCCCACCCCAACTCCCTTCCTAATCCTTTTAATGTTCCTCCACCAAACAGATCCCAAACCACCATACCTAACAATTAGAACCTCATACCAGAGACTATCCCACTCCTCCAACATCCTCCACCACGACTTAACAAACAAAGTTAAATTAAACTTTGGTAACCTCCTAACCCCTAAACCACCTTTCTCCTTTTTAGAACAAATTTAGCTCCATTTATTCCACAAGATTTTTCTAATTTTTTAACCCTATGTTTGCTGATGTTTCGGTCTGTTGTATTGTATCTTTTCTTCGTGGTTATAGTGCCTTGTTTGGGGGCTTTTATCCTCTTCTTCCAAAAAAAGAAGGGAGAACAAAACATCAATTAAGTTAAACGCTGGATGCATTAATATAAGAGATGAAATGCATGGGGAGGGGTCAACTACAAATCGTTGGAATTTTCTCAACCTATGGACTATGATATTACAGAATGCATGACATTGACTCAAAACTGGTATACAATTTGTCCAGGATATATTCTTCATCAAGTTGCAAATATAATCAAATTCATTGGGAGTGGTCAAGGCCATGAATAAAGGGAATGCAGTTCATGATTTCAACAACATTTCCATAATTTTGTCACGACAGAAGCTAAGAAATTTGCATATTCATTCTTGGATCCATCAATTTGAATTGTTGTAGCAATCCAATCTCTTTTCAATATGTTGTTAATGTTGGACAGGAAATTACACCTGTTAGTATAAGAAATCTGTCATTGATAGCAATAACATTATCCATTTAAAGATAACCTTTGCTTCCCAGGCCAACTCAAAACCATGAATGACTCCTCACCATTCAGCAGCATTTGCCATAACGATTACAATGTTGCTTTAGAAGCTCCATCCATATTCAATTTGATCCAACCTAACTCAGGTTTGGTCTAGCCAAGTAGCCAACATAGCCTTGCATTCTTCTTGGACCTTTCCATTTCTAAATCTTCCGCCGAATTGAATTGTCGACCTAATCCTACCATCAATCTCTAAAGTATTGCAATTCGCAGTTTTAGTTCCTCAATTTTAAATTGCACAATTTTGGTTTCCACGTTTTCTCCATTGTGCAATAAACACTAATTTTTTTTCTTCCAACTTTTAGCCTTTTAATCATCGTGACTGTGCAATTTTTGCCTTTATCGAGCTGTCATAGACACATAATCATAACTTAACAATTCACTTTAAAATATAGCAAGAATCGATTTAACAATTAAGCCATAAACGCATAATCATAACTTATCAAGAAGACAATGTATGAGGTCAAAGAAGCATTGTTTATTGAGCAAGAACAATCTCTGAATACAAACAATAGCATCAATTAAATTTTACTCTTCATTGAGACTAAATTGATGAAACAAAAAAAAACATACTTGTTCCATTTGAGGAAGGAAGAACTATTTCTGAACACAAACAGAATAGCATCAGAATCACTAAAAGCTTCGGTAACACTTCAATCCATCCTCCACAGCTTGGGTTTCTATATCAACTTTGAGAAGAGTTTTCATATCCTCTTTGATAGAAAGTAAATTCAACAAAAGCTTATCCAAATGAGCAACGTCAATCATCAACCATTGTTTCACTTTGTCTTCATCTGGAGCAGCATCGTCTTCTTCTTCCTTTTTATCTTCTTTTTTATGTGAGCAGGTTCGATTGGTACGTATTAGGATCCGATTTTGATGGTTTGGAAATATAACTAGAATTTGTTTTGGTTACCTTTTCTCCTTAAAAAATATTATTTGAAAATCTAATTATAATGAAAAAAAGTGCAATAAATCAAATAAAAGTCAAATTTCTCACTAAAAAGAATTATAAGTCAAATATTGTCTCTAAGAAATGAGAAGGGCACGTTCGAATATATTACTATAATAAATCTCTAAAATTTCATGTTAAAAATTAAAATAGATTTTAGTCTCATTAGTTTATTAGCATATTTTTTTTTTGAATTTATTAGCTTGTTAGTCTATTAAAATATAAGTATAATAAATCTCTAAAAAATTATGTTCAAAATTAAAATAGAGTTTAATCTCATTTGTTTATTAGCTTGTTAGTCTATTAAAATATAAGTAAGACAATTTATCTTGTAAAAAAAAGTAAGACAATTTAACTTTATACGTTAATATGAAAGACTAGACTTTTAAAAACGCTAAATTTGACCTTGATTTTTTTTTTTATTGAGGCAAAATCTAATTTGATCTAGTCTATTCTCATCCCTAAATACGAGGGGTATTTCAAAAATTACTTACTTTTTGTAGGCAAAATTACTCTTGTTATCTCTTAACTTAACTTCGGGCAAATTTTTTGTCTTTTATCCTTTTTTTCACGTTATATATGTCCTTTTGATCAATTTGTATATGAATTTTCAACATTCCAATTCATGACTTTATTTCCATATGAACTCTGAGTGTTCAAATCTATGTTCGTTCATTCATGTTTTCATATGAATTTTAGATTTGATGTTTGAAAATTCATATGCAAACAGATCAAAATGACATGAAAAAAAGAAAGATAAAGAACAAAATTGTTATATGAAATTAAGTTAAAGGACGATAAATGTAATTTTGCATTTTTTTACTACTTTTAGAACAATAAATAAAATCAACTACTTTTTTTTTAATGCGTAAAAACAATTACTGTGTCTAACCGAACAGGAGTGTAAAATCACAACTCTATTAGTGGAACAATTTGAGAATCCTATTGAACAACCATCAAAATGTAACACCGTCATATTAGTCCCTAATTCAGATAAAACACAATCAAATTCTTGACATTAAACATGGACGTTAACTCGATCAAAATGATGTGGCTACTAAGAAGTCAAATTGTATGATGATGTGTATAGAAGGGACATAAATAAAAGAAAACTATGCCATTCTTTTTCATCATTTCACATGATGTTTTTTTCCTCTACTCTCCTTTTCCTCTCTTCATTAACATATTAATTTTTTTTGAAACGGGAAATATTATTGAATTATCTCAGAACGAGTACACGGCGAGATACAAAATTTTACTATAGACCCCGCATCTAGTAGGAAAAGAAAAGCTAAAAAACACTACACTACCGAAGAGCCTAGTAGATGCTACAGAACCTCAAAGAACCAAAACACAACCTTTATCAAGGCCATCCTAGAAACAATATGTAGCTAACACAAGATGCTTTTACAAAAGCTGATTTTGACCAACCAACAACTGTAACTAAAAGCAAATAGAAACACTTGACACAAATGAAAGTTACAATGAACCATAACAGTAGCAAAAACTATAAATGCAGCACTTTAATCTACATAGAAAAGCATTGAATGACAGTCCCTACGGTAGAAAAACCGCGCCTTCACCTGAGAATTCCAGCAGAAAAAGACAATCCAGGTCTGGTTCTTTTCGCTGAACACAGCAGAATACAACAACTGTAACTCACTGCCTCCCAAACCTAAACACAGTGAACACATCAAGCATATACACAAACAGAAAGTCCCTAAAATTCAGCAACAACACAACCAGGCCTGCAACTCAAACAACCAGAACCGCAGCAGCAGAGAACAGAAAGGGGCTAACAAAAATTCTACTATCTTCACGACCACATCACAGGGAGAAAACCTCCACCCCAAGTCCCCAATAAAAGCTAAAAAGCATGACACTAATAAGCAAACAATCCCTCGGGTCCCAAGACCATTCATAAAACAGACACGGGGACGCCTTCAGTCTCAAAACTCCACCTCCACGATACCACCTTTATCTCATTCAACAAAACCTTAGCATTATTATTTATAGCCTCATTTGCAAAAATTATCACATTTATAGCTTTTCAAATAATCCATAATATTACGTGCCAAATCAATCCATAGCCCTTCCGGATTTTCTTACTTTTTCCCTACTCAAACACTAGAACAGGACAAACAAATTTGGCGACATAATAATTACTAGACCAAGCTAACTAAACACTTTGGTCCATACTTTAAAGGCAAAATCACAATGCAAAAAAAGGTGAAGAGACGTTTCCTCATTACCAACACACCAAACACACTCGAGAATCTTCAATTGGAATAACTTGCCGATACACCAAATTGCTTTCTGTTGGGGTTTAATCATGAAGAAGTTGCCAAGAAAACGTTATTAACTTTGACAGTGCCAGACTTCTCCACATATATCAAACACTTTTTCCTCCATGCTACTGAACCTATTCTCAGTCACCTACATCCCCTCCAATAGAGCATAAGCCGGTTTAACCATAAAACCTCCACTGTCTTCAAGTATCCACCCCCACTTATAATCCTCTATTGAAAAATTAACCCTCGCCAACAGAACCAGCAGTTCTTGAAGGATGTTAGCCTCCCACACAAACAGTCTCCTACGCCAAGAAAAAACCCACCTCCCGACATAACCTTCCCTCAGCCTCTAATCTTGCACCATAGGATCTCTTTGATGAGAGATAGAAAACAAACGCGGAAATAATTCATAAAAAGAGGCGTTCCCCATCCGCCTATCTCTCCATAAACTAGTCGAGGCCTCATTTCCCACCATTCTAAAAACTGCCCCGCGAACCAATTGTTATATACCGTTTCCTCTAAAGCTCAAATGCCTTTCCACCACCTAGAAGAATTGTAAGGAAAATGCTCTGTTCCCCACTCCGCCCTATGCAAGATATACTCTACATATTTCCTCACAAGAACTTCCTTCAATAATGACTAATCATTCTGAAGCAACCTCCATCTCCACTTAGCCAAAAGACTGAGTAAACGTCCCTATCAATGTCAAGGACTAAAGCGACTAACATAGTGAATGGTGAAGGATTTAATTGGTTTTTTCTCTGTTAGTGACCAATGTGACAAGGAGTTACACTTTCAGGGACCGAAATGGTGGTTTGCCCATTTTCTGTTTAAAAAAATAGAAGGCCTTCAATGGCATTAAAAGCTAGGCTGAATCCCTCGTTGCGCAATATACCCTCATTTTTCCAACTTTTAGTCTTTCAAATATGTTGATTATGCGATTTCTTACATCTTTCAATTGTACACATTTACCCCTTACTATGATTGGGAGACTCAAATAAAAAAAAAAACAAACATGGCACCACTACTTAGGAGGGGACTAAAAACAGTGGTAATTTAAGTTGAAGTTGAAGGAAAAAACATTATGAATCAAAATAAAAAGTGATATTATGCCAAAAATTACTAGGTAGAAGAAGTTGAAGAAGTAAATTATCTAAAAAACCTTGCATCAGAGAAAAATGACAAAACATGGTGGAAGATTGAAATTCTACCACAACTCAACTGCACATGATTTACCAAACTATTCTTTAAACATTTGACATGTTTATAATAATGTTTTCAAATATAAATGTTTATATATATTCCACTGTCTCCGGAATGGGGCCAGTATCAAGAAGAGAAAGTTATCAGGTCAAAGAAACATACTTGTTCAGTAATTTGACAATTCAACTTATCAAAAAATAAACAAATCTAACAATTCACATGAAAATATAGTAAGAATCAGTTCTGCAGTTCCAATAGCAAGAAGAAAATGTATCAACAAGCATTCTGGTTCAGTTGCTCACATTCAATTCAAGTATTCAACTAACTAATCCATTCATTTACAACCATTGGAGTAAGAAACTATCTCTGAACACAAATAATATCAAAATCACTAATTAACTTTTACTCTTCATTGTGGATTCAGATTAAATTGAAAAAGAAGCAACCATATTAGCTAATAATCAAATAATTCAGCAGTTGCAACATTTCAAAAGAGATATAGTAAAGACAATAATCAAAACTAAGAGGATGAAGATGTTGTTGACTTGAGATAAAGCTGCAGAAAGCTTTTGAGACACTTGGTTTTATCCTCTAGAATTTGCATTTGAGATAAATCATTAATAGTTTCCAAAACCCCTTTCAGAAACGGAACATCCACCAAAATTTGATCCGCCTTAGCAACTGTCATCATCATCAATTGTTTCTCTTTTTCTTCTTCATCAAGATTATCAAGCTGAGCCAACTCGTTCATCGGCAATTGTTTCTCCTCCTCCTCCTCTTCTTCCTCTTCTTCATCATCATCATCTTCTTCTTCACCATCTTCATCATCATCGTCATCTTCTTCTTCATCTCCTACTTCTGCTTCATGATCATCATTATCTCCTCCTTCTTCATCTTCTTCTTCTTCTTCTTCTTGAGGCATAATATTCTGCAATTTGAAAGCATTGTACTGTTCCCAGACCTTTGCATATAGAAAGGGAATGTCCGTGAATCTCGATAAGAGCTTCCTAACGAATTCATGATCAACAACCAGCGATTTCCACAACTTGCAAACGCACCTCAATTGCAGAGTATTATCAATTCTATAAAGAATTTCGATCAACAATTCCTCTGGGACTACTGAGATCGGTGACTCCGCGGTCTCTTCCGCCGTCATCGCCGTAGTTAGGGTCGGTATGTGTTTCCCAATGATTCTTATCGTGTAGAATACAAGTAACTTTTTGTTTGACATATTTGTAGATAGAGTTATCGAAATATCAATTTAGTCTCTGAATTTGTCTTTGAATTTGTCAGACGTCCATCAAAAAAGGTCCCTCCGTTCAAGTGTTCCATTAGCTATGTTGAGTTGTCGCCCTGCATGCTGTGTTGTCTTGTACGCGTGGCAAAAAGGAAGCCACGTGTTTAGGGACTAATTTGATTGAATTGGAAAAAGTTGAGTTTTCACTTTTCAGTTTATTTTTTCTGCTTTTCCCATTTTGCCCCTGCATTACCCATACCTCCTTCACATTTCGGAACATCAAAAACGTCTTTGACCCTTCTTCTTCCCGCTAAAACTTCCTCCATTTTCACCCCTTCAAAATCATCATCATCTCCGGCGATTCTGATGTTTTTGAAGTTTGTGTGTTTGGCTGTGATTAAAGGTAACACCTTTCCTGTTGTTTATCAAGTTTTTGTGTTCGTATTCACCTTGTTTTTGTCCGTTTTTTTGTGTTTTCGTTTTAAGTTTGATCATGTTGTTTATTTTGTTTCTGTGATCGTTGATGCTCGCCTTGTTCTTTGTTTGTGTTTGTTGCGTTTTTGAGACAGTTGTTTTCAAGGATCAATTTGATATCTGATTAAACAATCACTACTAAAAAAACAAAAATTAGTGAGGGAAATTTAGTGGGGGAAAACGTGAAATCCCTCTATAATTCCGTCACTAAATTTTGCGACCAAGGAATTTGTGAGGAATTTTATTTTTTCCGTCACTAATTTTCCTCCCTAATTTTGCTTTTTCTAGTAGTGAATTCAGGGACTTATTTGATGGTTTTTTATATAACGTCGGGATCTATTTGATAGATAGAGAAATAATTCAGGGACTAATTTGATGGCAAT
>Ga0315914_1001104_pt1 | contig 38955 bp, 24 predicted proteins | sample MpolenodulesMG_FD_203920 | JGI IMG/M metagenome (GOLD analysis project Ga0315914, IMG submission 203920) | Medicago polymorpha root nodule microbial communities from Los Angeles, California, United States - elongated nodules | ecosystem: Host-associated > Plants > Roots > Nodule | place: USA...
AACTCTTCCCCTCAATTCACATGGCTGGTGGATTAGTCCGTTCACCATGTTGGGCATAGGTTAATCGTTTTTTCCTTTCTGTATATTTGTTCATTTTCCTTGTAAATATTGTTCAGACCTTGTGTTTTTTCCTTGGTACGCCTTGTACTAGGAAGCACACTCTCATGTGGTAATATATTTCATTTTAGCTTCTTCAAAAAAAAAGAATATATTAAATATTTAAATAAGGGTCATGCTAACCAGTGCCCTGGGCACCGGTTAAGGAAGCTGAAAGAGGAAATTTTAGGCCAAAAGGGAACTTTTTTAGCTTTTAATGCATTGACTACACAACTTTTAATGCAAAATATTACTATATTTGACTCCTTAACGAGTGCCCCCACCACGGAGGCACTGGTTAGCATGACCCTTTTGTTATATTGTTGTTTTCATTGAAATAGATAATCATTGTTAGTTTGATTGTTATAATTTGAAAGCAAAAAACATGTATATTTTTACTTTTAATCAAAATTAAAATTTCATAAAAAAATACCGTTCATAATTTTTAAACGTTAGCGCAATAAAAAGAGCGGAAAGACGGGCACGTGAGTGCCCGTCTTTTCGCTAGTACCAAATAACGAATTTCATCATAAAATACTTGCAACAAATTAAAGTTGCATGACATAAAATTGCATTAGCATCTAAACAACCAAAAAGTACAACATCCGAATTTGTAACTCTAGCATGTTTTGATTTGCGATATAGAGAATGTCTATTGTCAATTTTGAAAATTAGATTTGATTTATGACCAAAATCTTTTGTATTATTCTTCTTCTCAATGAAAATAAAAATAAAAATGTTGCGTTATTGGGTAAGTGGGTTTTTATTGGATTTGTGTATGATTTTACCCAAAATCCAGTATTTTTTTATGGGTTTTCCATTTTTAAAACCATACCCACCCAATTACTCCCCTCAAGTTAACAATGTTAACTATTCCGTTTAGTTTTAAACAAATCCTTTCAAAATTCTGATATATTTTCATAGGAATCTAATTATTGCAGCCAATTAAGCATTCAATTAAATTCTTCAATGATGGCAATAATCAGTTTTGTGGCCCGTGAGTGTGTAATTTGCCTTCAACTTGTTTGGAATTTTATGCTAACTATTGTTTACACTTACGTCAACTTTCACCAAGAAAATAAACTCACCAAACTTGAAATCCCTTTAAACATGTTTTTCATTCTTGACACTAGGGTACTTCTTTTTGTTCAATATCCTTTATCATTTTTTTGATTTGCAAGTTTAAAGTTAAAACGTAATTTTTGTTCTAATTAATTTGTTGGGTAAATATGTTTTAAGTGAGGATCACAAATGGAGATGACAATGTGTAGAACAAGAAACCAGGTCACTCAATGGGAGGTGATGTCAATGACACATAAGAATGGCTTCAGCAATGGAATAAGTTTTATTTTTGCCTTAACAGAGAAAACAAACGGTGTTAGAAGAAGAGGGAGGTTTTTGTTTATTTAAATAGAACTAAGGGGAGGTTGGTGCCTATTTTAAAATTAGAGGAGATGTTTTTATCATTCGAAAAGACTTTAAGCGAGGTAGATGCAATTTCCCCTATAATATATGAAGATGTCAAGATTCAAACTCGGACAATCCACTTATTCACATGTAAATTTTTAACCACTAAACTATTTTACTAAAAAAATAAAATTAACTAACCAAAATTACCTCAAAGTTACTAGTATAGACATATAGTAGTATTGCATTTAACAAAAAATTAGTGCAGGCAGGAGCCCTCACTATGTTGTGAGTGGCGCCACTGCTTGTGACCTTGTGTAAATGGAACTCGATTCAGTCTCCTTTTTTGGTGGTGGTCGTGGTTTAAACCCTAAATCTTGTATATATTATGTATTATTTCTACCAACTAACCTAAGCTCATGAGTACTCCATACTCCTAAAATAACCTCTCAAATTTTAGCATTGTGGGTGGAAAAAAAAGGCCAAGATTCCGCTAAAACCGGCTAAAAAAGTTTCCTAACATAAATTAGTCATTAAAAAGAACCGGTAGATACTTCACCCCACATAAGGTAGATAAAAAAAACTTACACAACTTACTCAAACTCTTGCGTAGTGAAAAAATTGAATTGCATTGATGTGTCAAGGTTTAATGTCATTTTGCATTAATAGGTATCGTGACTATAAATTACCTTCCATGGTAGGCATTCCATTTAAGATTAAAAGTTGTTGTTAGACAGACACTTTGTGTAAGTTTGTTCACTCTTTTCATTACCGTGTAAACTATGAACAATCTTTTTTTACATAATTTTTCATTAAAATTAGTTAGATTTTGGTTAAAATTATCTATGTAGAAGTTTGTGCCATTTTAAGCGTTATCATTTATACCCGTGAGTTTAACTCAGTTGGTAGGAACAATGCATAATATATGCAAAGTCCGGTTTCGAACTTCGGACTCAACAAAAAAAAACTGTTATCATTTTCAATAACATCAACAATAGATCATTATTATTGAAAAATTTGTTTAGGGGTATAATTGAAATAATAAAAAAATTTAGCCCAAAATCTCTCTTCTGCTTATATATTGTTATAGATAAAATTATTCCTTTTACAGCAGTCATCCCTAGTTTTTTAATGAGAGAAACTTCAACTTATCTCTAAGTTCATTTTCTCTTTCACTCATCGAGGAGGGTGGGTGTAGGTTATTTTTTTGACCTAGAATCACCCATTTGCATATATTTCCTCTCTCTTTCGATTTAAACAAGTGATTTCCATACATATCAAGTTTTTTATTGTGTTTTTTTTTCGTGATTTCGTTGTCTGAGTGTGACATTGTGTTGTTCATCGTCTTGTGTGGCGTTATTTGAGTTCGCGTCTTGTTGCGGTGTTCGTTTGGGTCATATTGAAAGATGAGCTCCACTCAATCACATATGCAATCAATGATTTGGACGCCAACCTTGCATATCCTGAAACATGGTATTCTGGTGATTTATATTTTATCATATTATTTGTAGGCATTGTATCGTCATATGCTATTAACTTGGGTATTGTGAGTTTGTTTCCAGATTCACCCTCTATGTTTTTAGCGATTTTGATCATGTTATTGTATCCGATGTATTCTATCAATTTGAATGAATGAATATTGTTTATGTTTTTGTCAAAAACAATAATAATATTATTCCATTTATAGTGAGATTTTATAGATAATATTGTTCCTATTATTGTGAGATGATTCCTATTTTAATGATATTTAGCTACTTTTTAAATTGATAACTTGTGTAATATTATAAAAAGGATGAAATAGTAAATAAAATATTTTAAATGAAGGATAAAATCAGAAAGGAAAAAAGACAACCTAAATTCATGTATTTTTTTTATATATAGTATTGGTATTAGACTATTTTTTTATTAATTAATATTTTATTTAATGCTTTATCTTCAACAAAAAGTATATTTCCAACAAGTGAGAAGAATATTGAGTAAATTTTTTGATTACTTTTCATTTTTTTTTAGAAATCGTATTCACCTCTGGGGTATCATTATCTTCAAAAACATGTAAATTCCTAGCAAACCAAATGTTGTAGGATAAGGCAGATAGATAAATGAGATTCTCCTTGTCAACAGTGTTAATCATATGCTCTAACCAGTCTTTAAAACACCCATTATGCTTCTCAAAATTAATCCCCAACTTGAATTGCATCATAGCGTGATCTAACTGGAATTGCATCATTAAGCAGTCTCCAGAGGAAAACTTGGTGTCTGGGAATTGTGTTAATGGACCAAATCCTCTTCCAACAGTTATCTAGGTTATAATTTATAATGCTATTTTTTTTTGAGAAAAAAAAAAATAGCATTATAAATTATAACCAGACGTTACTGTATAGTTACCAGATTACTTTTCATTTTTACTTAGAGGTTATAGTACCAACAAAAATCCAATGCATCTAATAATTTACTTAATTAAAATAGAATCCTACATCGAGGAAATAACCTAGACAATACGTTTCTATGTACTATGAAAATGGTAAACAAAAGTTTATGCAATCACTTAGTCACTTTCAAAGTCCAAGAGGAAGTTTGTTGAACTACGATGATCACTTTCTTCATGATACATACAGATGGTACATTATAACAACCACCACTATTTTGATATTATAAATAGCCACACTCATAACTTCTAACTTCACACCCATTTTTTCGGTCTAAAACTTGTTCAATCTAATTTCTTCTCCTAGGTGGTAACAATGGCCTTCACCAAAAACACACTAATCTTGGTACTTCTCTGCTTCATCCTTATCCAAGAGGTACAATTTTAAATGGTTCTTAATTTCTTATCATGTGTATCATATATATTATGTATATCCATTTTTAGGCTAACTTCTTTTATATATACTTTATTTATTTATTTATTTCACTATATTTTATTTCTCTTCGTTGCCTAAATATAAATATTGAGTCACCTATACTAATTCATGTTGCTACTTCCTTTGTAATGGAATTTTTCAGTTGGAGATCTATAGTACTGGAAATCAACACATGGTTGCTGCACAGATAGGTAAAGGATAATTTTATTATTTCTTTACAAAATGGAAAAGCAGGAAATTCAATAATATGAAAGTATATAGTGAATAATTTATTCTTAAAAACTTAAGGCATTTTTAAATCACATATATATATATATATATATAATATTGCAAGGTGTTTCTTGTAAACCATGTAAGATTAAAATTAAAATAGAATAGAAACCCACATCAACCTCCTCCTTTTTACTTTTTTTGTAATTATGTACATTGGTTATTTCGTGGTTACAGGAGTAGACGCAACAACATACTGCTTTCTGAAAACATGTGGTAACGCATTAGGTACTTGTGGTGACTTTTGTAGATATTTTGGTTACGCAGGTGGAGCATGTCAGCCAGATAAACAATTATGTTGTTGCATTTAAAGACGATTGAAAGATCTATGTTATCAATTGTACTTTCTTAATATGATTGTACAAGTAAGATTATCATAAAAATAAGTTGAAAAATCAATATAATAAATAAAAATATTGCTATGAATCCTTGTTATTATTCAAATGTTATAGCTTACTAAAAAAAACCACACACATATATATAAGGGTTGTTAATTCACACTCACCTATAAACACTAACGAGTAAATTAGCAAAGCTACATCCAATTTATTTTAACAAAAAAGCCAATTCTTATATGGTTTTATGTCACTTTGAATTAAAGGGTAAATTTGTAATTGACTTGAAACAAAAGTTTTTGCAAGCTTCATCGTATGTCATCATCACGCAACCAATTTCTCATTATTCACATTACTGTTGTCTCGTACGTCATCATCAGCCTCATAAGCTTTTTCAGCCATTATGGATTGCCAAGATACACCAGCTAATTTCTTCCAAAAGACATAATCCTTTTGAGGCATTTTGTCAAACACCAATAGTGCAGCTTTATACTAGAATAATACAAGCACCAAAAGCCATATATGAAGGGGCCAAGAGCAACAAACCGTGGAACCTCCATGGTGGCTTGGGAGGTGATCAGATGAGTGTCAAAAATGAAGGTGTAGCAGCATTAATGGAGATCGCGTTGTTGAAAGCAGGAAAGATGGAGGTTGTGGATGATGTTGGTGGAAGGGTCATGGTGAGATGGGGTGGTATCAGTTATGGAGAAATATGTTGTTTGTTTTAGGTGAACAAAGCTTAGGAAGAATTTCCCATTTCGTTTATCAAAGGAAAGCTTGGAGGCTATCGAGAAGAGTTTGTTGTTCCCAATGCCAACAACCCCAAATGAGGAGAGCGCGCCATGTCTCTTCAACTTTCATGATTAATATTCTCGCTATCTAGGTGATCTTGTTACAATTCGTTATAATGGAATACTATATACACTTATGCTTGAGTGTCATTTTGAATAGAAAATATAAGCGAGTTGATAAGAGAAGACAACAAGTAATTAGTTCTCATTGGATATGATTGCATATGATTAAAGACTCCTTTATTTATAATGGTTACTTTGAAGTTCAAAAGTAACATTATTTTTCAGAAAAATCACGGACAGGATGCAGACAAACTCGACAAGGACGAAATAAAAAAAAAAAAGAACTCACCAAACAACATGCCGAGAATAAAATGGTGCAAAAAGAATGCATATGCAACAGTCCCACCATTAAGAATAGGAAGATGAAACGATGAGTTATCCTAATTTTTTCGACCTTGATATTTGTTTTGCAGGTTTTTAACGAGGCGCCCTATTTTCTCAATATTTGTTTTGCCTTGATCATACTTGCTAACTTTGTTTTAAAGCAACATCAGGAACACAAAGTTATCGACAACAAATTCTCAACCCTGGATATGGCTCTTAGGCGACAGAAATAAATCTCAACCCTGGATATGGCTCTAAGGCGACATAAATAAATCTCAACCCTGGATAGGGCTCTTAGGTGACAAAAATAAATCTCAACCCTGGATAGGGCTCTTTGGCGGCAAAAATAAATCTCAACCCTAAACAAGGCTCTGAGACGACATTCTCAACCCTGGATAGGGCTCTGAGGCAAAAAAATAAATCTCAACCCTGGACAGGGCTCTGAGGCGACAAAAATAAATCTCAACCCTGGATAGGGCTCTGAGACGACATTCTCAACCCTGGATAGGGCTATGAGACGACATTCTCAACTTTGGCGTCGACTTTCCGTCAACCTTGCAATAAGGCTTTGACGCCAATCCTCCATCAACCCTAAAAAGGGGCTCTGAGCATCATCGTTACGTCAACCAAGCGAAAGCGCACCATTTAAAGGCTAAAGCGTGCCATTTTCATCCTCTTCTAAACTTAGAAAAAAAATTCTACGAACTTAACTCTAAAGAATAGAAATGAACAACAAAAACGACACCATAGCATAAACCAGAAGACAATCAACAATCAAGAAATAGTAAAAATTTGTTGTAGAAAATTGCAATAGAACCCCAAATTATTCTACATTTGATCATAACAAGGCAATAACTTCAGTTTTTAAAAAATGTTTCCACAAAAAACACAATGTAAAAAATACAATTTTTTGCAGTTACTTGTAAAAAAAAAAAGGTGGTGCCATTACGTTAAAAATAAACAAACAATGTTTAAAAGAAAGTTACAAAAAGAAAATTACAATTATACCCATCTATTAAAATGGTGTTTACTAAAGATGCAAGATAGTTTTTGGTAAAAAGCAAGTGGAAGTAGACTTGCTAACTTACTCCTTCATGTTTTTAGGTGAGAGTAAGCTAGCAACCCCCTATATATACACACACACACTCATCCAAGAGCAAAGAATGTAAGATTTTTGCATATGATATAGTCTTACTTGAAGAAGAAGAAGAAGAATAAAAAGTTTAAGATTTCGCATATATATATATTAGTTCTGAAACATGGATTTCATATATATTTTTTTTGTTTACAATGCAAAGGGAAGAAGAAAAACACAAAAGGAAAAACAGAATGCAAAAAAAGGACTACTCTCTAGAAAAGAAAGTCCCAGTGGCGTCGATCCTAATGAGATTCAAGAGGTCATCCAGAGGGGTGGAATGGTAGAGCAGCTCAGCATCCGAAGAAGCTCCAAGCTTGGTCATGAAATCCGCATATTGATTACCTTCCCTAAGAGTGTGGTAAACATTGACATTATTTTGCTCCATCAAATCTTTCACATCTTGAATCAAAACCACGTAGACATGAAAACTCAAATTAAGACCCTTAAGGATTTCACATATATAGAAGTAAGACAATGTATTTAAATGTAGTTTTAATAAAAAATAATGTTAGCTATACACATTTTAACACATATTTTACAACACATTCTTTTTTTTTTTTTTCCATTAAAATTTACATAATAGATGGATAAAAAAATGTGTTAACTTAGGGAAATAATTTAGGGTTAATTAAGTTTTTAGTTCCTATAAATATTCATAGTTTTGGTTTTAGTCCCTATAAAATAAAATCACATTTTTTAGTCCCTATAAAATTTTCTATCAACATTTTTAGTCCTTATAAAATTTTTCCATCAGCATTTTTGATCCTTAAAATGCTTAAGAAAAATATCACAGAACTAAAAAGTGTGATTTTATTTTGTAGGGACTAAAAACAAAAACTGTGAATATTTACGTGGACTAAAACTTAATTAACCCCGTAATTTAAAAGTTAAAAGGAAAAATTTAACGAGACAACCGTAAAAACCATATGTTTGGCGGTGAAAATAATCATCACTAAGATACAAACACTGGTTTGTTTGATTCACGAAATTCCTCTTCTCTTCTCTGCTTCAGCATCCGAAAATGGGTGACAAAAGAAAGAAGCACCGTCGTTCGCGCGATTCAACCTCCCCTTCTTCTTCATCCTCTCCCTGCACTGACTCCGATTCTGACTCCGACCACTCTTCTCGCCGCCGCCGTCATCGCCGCCGCAGAAAAAGCGACGGAAGCTCCAAGCGAGAAAGAGAGAGCAAGAGAAAGGAAAAGAGAAAACGGAGAGACAGAGATAGGAGAAAATCCAAGAGGCATCACTATTCCGATGAGTCCCAATCTTCCGACGATGAAATTCATCCCCAAACCGCACTCCGTGAAATGATGACCGAGTTTCCCAATGTTGGCAATGATTTGATGCAGGTATCAACATATTTGGATTTTTTTAATTTAATAATTTAAATTTTAGGGTTTAAATTGTTCACATGATGAAATTGAAATGTATATGTATGCAAAAAATATACCCTAAAGTGAGTTTTTTTTTAGCAATTGGTAGCTTAATTGAATGAATTTTGAGTTTTTTTTTTTGTTGTTGTGATGTTGTGTTAAGCTATTGCAAATGATTGATAATGGGCAAGCTGTGGACATAAAGGATATATCAGAGAAATCTCTAGTTAAGCATTTGAAGAAGCTTTTCATTTCCTTAAATCTTAAGGAAAATGGGGATAGAGTTTTTTTGCTTCCTTCGAAAGCTTCCCCGACTTTAGATGTTGTTGGCCCTCTAATTCAATCTATGCATCCGGGAAATGATCGAGCTGATCCTTCTGCGGAATTGCCTGAAACATGTACCGTTCCAGCTGAGCAGGTGGCAGATGACCATTCGACAGAACCTCCTGAGGATCATTCTGTTGGTCCTAGAAAAAGGTTGCCATTCTCTTTAGTAATTTTGTTGAGATATTTTTTCTTTTTGAAGTATTTTTTAATGATAATTGGTTAACTTGTTTTTTATACACAGGGTGATTGGCCCTGCAATGCCGTCTGCTGAGTTACTCGCTGCTGCTGCCAAATTGACAGAGGCACAAAACGAATTCAGGTACCGATTTCTGAAAGTGTTTTTTTTTTTTGTTGTTGAATGTTTTCTGACTCGGTTGACTAAGTTCGTATCATATGATGCTTCATGACATTTTCAAACTCATGTCTTTAGAGAAGCTGACTTGGATGACGATACTGAACTATTTGTGGGACCTCCACCTCCTGCTATGGTTTCTGAAGCAGAATCAGCTAATGAAGCGGAACGTTTTGAAGAGGTATTTAATTTCACTTGTTATTGATTAGGATCAAATTGTTGTTTGTTCTTCAAGTGTTAAAGTAAAATTGGGTTTAATGATTGATACCATGGTATTTCAATTGTAAGTGTAGATTTTATTGGAGGAAAATGAGAAAGAACTTTAATTTGGTGTTATATGCTTTTTACAGTCTCCTTGATTTTTTTGAACCAGCACAGTCTCCTTGATTATGTAGCCATTGGCTTCCTTAAGTTGAAGTGAACTGTATGTCCATCCGGTTTAATGTGGTGGCATTATCCGATTTTGATGATGCATTAAGTTGGATTAATCTTTTATAGGCAGCCATGTTTTTGTTTTTGTTACGGATATAATAGTTTGGTTTCCTCTGGTGATGGATTCTTTAGGGGATTTATTGGAGGGGGCTTATTAGTTTGACTCTCTGAAGACGGGGATCTTTATATAGTTTTTCTTTTTGTCTTTTTATGTTTGGTTTTTCTTTTTGACAATTGATCATTTGAGTTTTTGCAATCTCTCTCTCTCTCTCTCTCTCTCTCTCTCTCTCTCAAAAAAGAATTATCAGGGGGGAAGCTTGTTGATTCTCAGTTTACTTGTTCCTGTTGATTTATTACTGAATTAAATTGTAGATATTTATTTTGTAATTGAATGTGGAAGTATTAATAATCACCTGTTCATGTATCAGGTCACCAGGATAATGGAAGTTGAGATCAACAGCCCATATGATGTTCTAGGAGTTAACCATAATATGTCCGATGGTAACATAAAGAAAAAGTATGTTTTCCTTTATCTGTTTATTTTATTGTCCAAAGAAATAACAGTTTCTGGCATTATATTTTGACATAGTAGTCAATAGCGGTGTTATAGCAGCCAATAGCGTTGCGGTGTGAGATAGCGGCGCTATAGTGGCCAATAGCGGCGCAACGCTTCGTAGCGGTTTTGCGGGCCGGGGTGCGGTTTAGAACCGCTATTTCATTTTAAAAGAAAATACAAATTTGTCCTTGGTTTTAAAAAAACAAGGGTATTTTTGACATTTTCATCAAACCCTAAAAAGTTCAGCTTCTCTCCTCCTTCTTTCATTCTTACGCAAAACGGCGTTTATCTGCAAAACGCAAAACACATCTTCTCTCAGCATCTTCTCTCTGTTATTTTTTTGTTTAACAATCTCAAACTCTGTTGTCCTGTTACTTTTTTGTTCTAGTTTTCTTTGTTATTATTGATTCCAAACTCCATTCTGCTCTCTCTGTTTCTGTTTGTAGTTTGTACAAACAATCCTCTGTTTTGTTCATATAAAACTCTATTCTGCTCTCTATGAAATAGCGGTCATTGCGCTATCCCGCTATAGCATTTTTGGGGTCGGTCGTTACGCGCCGCTATCCGCTATTAACTACTATGTATTTTGATAATAATCACTCTAGAAACCGATTCAACTGTTTCAACCCCCCAGCACACTTAATTGGTATATGGTTGTTGCCTGAATGATTCTTCAGTTTTTCCTGCCTAAGGTCCAAATAAGTTATTAAGACTGTTTGTTTGAAGTGATATGAAATTATTCCTGAGAATGTGAGTTTGGGAATGTAACATTCGCATATTTCAAATCATCGTTACAATATCATGTTATGGTCAAAGTATAGACAATAGTAACTTGTTCCAAACTTAAGACATGATTTTACTGCAGTAAATAAGGTATTCAAAACGTGACTAGACATAACTAATTTGTTTTGACTTTGAAGTATGTGCTTGGAACTGAAAAGGAAAAACCACTAAAATATGTGCCGTTCTATATTCTATACAGATAACAACAAAAACAACCTAGTATTATGCCATCATACAACTACATTTGACAGGATTTTACATTTATTTTGTCTAATCTTGTCTCTTTTAATTTCTTAGGTACTGGAAGATATCACTATTAGTTCATCCAGATAAATGCTCTCATCCACAAGCCAATCAAGCATTTATTAAATTAAATAAAGCTTTCAAAGAGTTACAAGATCCAGAAAAGGTAAGCCTTGCAGGAGATTTGTTTATTATTGAAGTTAACGTAGCTTTTGGTTGGATTTTAGATTGGTTTAATGTCTTTCTTTTATTGACATGTACTCAATTAATTACTTTATCTATACCTTTAGGAGTTCCTAGGTTGGTTGTTATCAATGGAAGAAAAAATATAATTTGTATTATAACTGATAAAGAAAATTAGAATACAACACTATCCATTATTGAAGTCACACATAGGAATTAGATAATTAGAAATTGAACTAGGGAGATTGTTATCTACATTTCTAAAATATAAGTCACACATATCTACCTTTAGGCCCTGTTTGGATAAGCGCTTATAGCATAAACACTTATTATGTATAAGCTATTTCCATAACGAAAGATAAAATAAAGTCAAACTATTTTTATATAAGTTGCAAGTTATTTTCATAAGCTATTTGGAAGAGCTTTTGGAAATAAGTTGAAAACAGATTATGAACATGTCATAAGCTGTTTCCATAAGATCTCTCAAGCTGTCTCACAAGTGTTTATGTCTGTAGATAAGCTCAAATAAGCTAATCCTAACAGACCCTTCTATCCGAAGTCCTATTATCTAGGACTGATAATTTGAAACCTCTTTTTTGTTTTGACCCTTTCAACATTATACATCAAATGCTTCTGATCCTGGGGAGCTGATGAGATATGACTGTGGCAAGGACCCTGAATGCTTGAAATCATCGAGTTTACTGAAAATTCATTTGCAAAGCAGAACCTGTGAATTTGAGTAATTAGTAAATTAGGGCAACGTTTAGCTGGAATCATTTGAAAAAGGTTTTAGTATTTGCTTGCACTTGACCCATATTGTTACTTCCTTTCATGTTTGATGCCACCAAAAGTATGGGGAATAAGGGATTAGTTTGACATTAAACATGGAAGTTATATACCTCTTCAGCGTTTATTTTTACATATAAAATTTCTGAAATTTAAAATGATGTTTTATTTTGGCATCTGATTTTTTCCTCCACAAATCCTTTGTTCTCATGTTTGACGTCTAATCAACTGGATTCTTTGTTTTATTCCCGATCTTCAATCTGCAATGCAATGTTGTTTGATTGTTTAATTTCAATTGACAAGGATTGTGTGCTTTGTGTAGCGGAAAGAAATGGATGAGAAAATCAAACTCAAGCAAGAACAGGAGGACTTAAAGGTAATTTGAACTTACTTGTCTAATGGTGCTAGTTTTGGAATCCTAATACCTTGACACATGACTGCAGGCTGAACTTAAAGTCATGCGAGAGGCTGCACTGTGGAGAAGATCTCAAGGTGAGCTTTTGCAATGTAGATGGACTTGTGTTAGAAATATGATATAGAAGTCATTCATGTGTTTTATCCAACAGTATAGCTTTTTGATGCTGTTGGTTCAGGCAAAGGTTATTCATTTTTCCTGCATAAAGTGGCCAATATTACTATGAGAGTGATAGGAACTTATGTAGAGGAAAAAATTGGAGTTAGGACGGGAAAGTCAGAAGAATAACTATAGACACAATCAATCGTAAGATTAAGATGTTATGTTAGTAATAAAAGGACATTAAAACTTGTGATGATCGGTTATGCCCAATTGGTATGTGCTTATGCAAGAATTGATCAAACCATGGAGAGACTTTGGAAGTAAAATGTGAAAGGGGGTAAATGAAGAGGAAAATGAATTAAGAGCAAATGCAAAATGCAAATTATCTTGGAAGATGTTATTAGGTTTAACTCATCCTTACAAAACCGGCTTTTAAGGTGAGGGGCCACTCTTTATAAACACTAATCAAGCCTTATCTTTAATCTACGCGGGACTTAGTTTTTCCAATACACTGCCTCAGGCCCGACACTATTGGACTTGGCTGTGTGGATGTAAATGGTGGGTTACCCAATCAATAAGCTCTGATACCATATTGGTTTTTTTTTTTTGGTTTTAACTCATCCTTACAAACCAACTTGTATGGTGAGAGGGGCCACTCTTTATAAACTTTATCTGACCTTATCTATGTGGGGCTTGGTTTTTCCAATAGATGTTATAACTTATAAGAGCAACCTGCTGTTAGGAGATGTTATAATTGGCAGTTAATGTTGAAGATTACATTTTCTAACACAACAATTCTCCATTTTTTTAATGAAAAAAAAACATGTTTAATCTCAAAATACAAATATTAATATTTGGAGGTTGTAAAAAACATATTTAGAGGTTGTAACGAGTGAATCAGTGGAGAAGTTTTTCTATTTGTTTTAGGAGTAGTGATATATGTACAACTATTTAGGACAACTTTGATGACAACTTTTATTTTCTCTCTTCTCATTGGTCCAAAACAATAGAAAGAGAAAAAGGAAGAGAGAGAATAAGAATATAATGTGAGTATGAGAGAGAAAGTTGTCAAAAAGTTGTAATAAAGTGGTTTTACAAATATCATTTCTCTTGTTTTAAATAATACATCTACCTCATTATAGTCGTTAATAGAGGTTAATCACATATTAGAAGCCCTCTTTTATTCTTCCTTTTTTGCCTATTGTGATGATCTAACCTTTTACCGATGGGAGACGGTACTTTACTATATTGTCACATGTCAATTAATTAATAAATAGAAATATTCCTGATAATTTAGTGATAGTGTTTAATTTGTCGTGTTTGGAATGATATTGGCATGCTCATTTCCCTTTTCTTGGTGCCGAATAATTGTCTTGCTTGTCTTGTGACTATTCAAGGTTGCTAAGTGGTCTGGCATGACATAACATGCCCTTTTGTATATGGATTAATGATTTCTTAAAAAAAAGGAGGGGTGTGTTATTGGGTGCTGTTAGGTGTGTACTTTGCTATCTGATTTCTAGGAATCTATGACAGGTATATCCATGGAGGGTGATGATGAGCTTCTGGCACAGACAGAGGTTAAAGTGGATCCCAAAAGAGATGAATGGATGACAACACTGCCTCCGGAGAGGAAAGTAAGTACTGTCAATTACTTTTGGCTGTTACACAAGCTTTATAAGTACAGTAGGAGATAAGAAGTTTGAGAAAACACAAGCCTTGTATATGATATATAATAGAGTAGTGTCCAAATGTAGTTTAAGTAAGAAATTATAATACAATAGAGTTATATAATATTTGGTGAATGGTGGGTAATATTGAATTTTGGAATTTTCTGGGTCAGTTTAGGTTAGCTTTCTAAAGAATTGGTCTTGACAAATTTTGGTTGACTTTGTAGTTTGTATGTACCAGTTAGAAGTTGTAATCTAGCTTGGGTTCATATTGGGTCTTAGTATTTATCTTGCGTTTTCTTTTTGGGTTTTAGTTTCTACTAGTGTTATGTTGCTAGATCTTTGAAAATGTTTTTTGTTCGTGTAATATACTATTTTTTTGCTTTAGTCCATATAATGTTTCCCTTGAAATGATCCATATAATATATATTTTTCATTTTAGTTTTTGATATTTGCTTTAGTCCTTGTACTGAACTTTTTTCCTTGTTTTAGTTCCTGTAATATAATTTATTTATTTTCATTTGAGTCTCTTATCATATGTACGAAACTGTTGGAAATTCCGCTTTTATTGCTGTCCGTCCCTAGTCGCCTAAATTGCAGAGCCTCCAACACCTTCATTGTGTTGGCTTTGAGGGGGTGGATTTATTCCCACATCGGATAGATAGCACTCTTGAGAAGAGTTTATAAAGAGGAGGCACTCCTCACCTTACAAGCCAGTTTTGTAAGGATGAGTTAGGCCCCAAATTTTGACAGAAACGATTTAAATATCATACCACAAGTTACGCGGTTTAAATATCTTGGAGCCATAGTGCAAAATGACAGAGAAACAGGGGATGTAAACTATTGAATTCAAGCTGAATGATTGAAATGGAGGGTCCCAGATGTTTTATGTGATATGAAAGTATGACTCAAGTTGAAGGAAAAGTTTTCTTGGACAACTGTAAGATAGGCGATGTTGTATAGGACAGAGTGTTGGGTTATCAAGAACCAACACGAAAATAAGGATGTTGCGTTGGATGTGTGGTAAGACTAGACGGGATAGGATTAGAAATGACCACATTAGAGATAGAGTTGGGGTAACACCTATAGTTGAAAAGATGGTGGAAACTAGGCTTAGGTGGTTTGGCTGTGTAGAGAGAAGACTTGTAGATTATGTAGTAAGTAGAGTAGACTAGATGGATAGTAGTCAAATCACTAGAGGTAGAGGAAGACCTAGAAAAACTAAAAGAGAGACTATTAAGAAAGATCTAGAGATTAGTGAGTTGGATAGAAATATGGTATATGATAGAGCATTATACCACTTAGTGAAATAAAGCTTGGTTGTTGTTGTTATTGTTGAGTCTCTATCACATGCAGACAAACATAAACGAAATATTACAGGGACTAAAATAAATAAATAAGTATATTACAGAGTCAGGGACTGAACCAAAACGAGGACTACATGGAAAAATTAATCAATTACAGGGACCATTTTGAGAGTATTTTTCTATATGGAGCAAAAAGAAAAAAAATAGTATGTTACAGGGATCAAAACAATATTTAAACCAAAGGAATATGAATGGATGTTTGCCTTCAGTTTTGTTTGACTACTGAAACAGTGTCTTTCTTCATTACATTTGATTCTAATTTACGGTAGTCTCATGTATAATATTTTAGTTCAGAGTATTTTTCATAATACATATTTGGTTGTATAGATTAGTCCTCGAGACCTCTATTCTTCTAGGGCTTGTTTTTGCATTGAGGCTTGATATGCAGTCCCTTTTTCAAAAAAGGTGGAAAAACATCAACAATATAACAGAGTAGCAAATATTGTAGTTAATTTACATGTTTTTTTTTTAAATAACTCTGGATATTTTGGTAAACAACTGGTTCATGTATTTATGCACTTCAGCCTGGTGGTGTGAGTATGCAATCGACCCAATTTAGCCGGGGCACAAAGGAAGGTAGAGGAGACACTAGTATTTGGACAGACACCCCGACTGACAGAGCTCAGAAAGCAAAGATGAAGTATGTATCTTCTTTCATCTAGAATGTGATTTGGTTGATGATGGTTTTTCCTTTCTTTCAAGCTGTATAGTCCACTCCATGATTACAATAGCTTTATGGAAACAAATGATTTTTACACTGCAGTTATTTGGAAGCATACAATCAGGCCACTGCACTAGCCTCAAACGAAGAAGAAAAGAAAAGGGCTAGTACGGATGCAGATTTGGTGGACAAATATAACAAAGCAAAACGATCAAAAACGTTGGTGGAAAAACATCGAGAAGAGGTTGCTAGCAAATCCAAGAAAAAGTCCAAACAACAGACAGATAAGGGAGAATGGGTGGGTCAACATCCATGGAAGCCATGGGACCGTGAAAAGGATCTGGGAGCTGGGAGGATGAAAGTAAAACTTGATGCAGAAGGCATGTCTGAGGGATTATCTTCAAGGTTTAATTCTGGAAACTTTCAAAGGAACTTCCTTTGATTCGATCAAGAGTCAGTTTGCATGTCATCTGTCAATCACTTTGTCTGGTCAAAGATATGTCCAACAAGCTTCTTAGAGATCGGATTATTCATTTGCCAGATGGTCAGTTTCTCTCATTCATCATGCATATTATTTTTATTTTATATTCTGGATTAATTCTATCAGAGGCTGATTCCCTTTTTGACACATGTATCAGTAGGTGTTGTATACAATCACGTGCTTCAAATGCAGCGTAGAGTTCTGAGTCTGCAATTGGCTCGATTACAATTTTCATAAATTATGCAGATGTATATCTTTGAAGCATGTTTATGTGTAGTATTTATGTTTGTTGCACGTGGTTATAGCTAGAAAAATAGTGAAGATAGTATGTGTCTGGTGTAAAGTATATATTTGATTAACTGGTTGTGTGGTTTTACTGTCATCGTTGGTCTAAAAAAATATCACTTATACCACACTGCATATGGATCCAAGTATTAGATTCTCCACTTCACGTTTTTCACTGTTTTACTAATATAATCCGTTTTCCAAACTCAACATAAATTGTTGATGTGGCTGCATTTGATGAAATATGGACAATTTACAAGTCAGTCATATTGTTTAATTTCATTTATTTTATCGTAAAAGAATGAGAGCGGTGCAAACCACACTATTACACAGTTATGGTTATCCGGTATGAGGTGGATAATGTTGTGTTATTATGTGTTAACTTGTAAAACAATTTCAATGAACTTGTTTTGACAGGTACAAGAAATTGCAATTGCAATTGCAATTGACAAACATTAAGCTGTGTTTAGTTTGCCATGTCACTATTAAATGATTTTATATGTAAAATGGACTGGTTTCTGGCATATACAAGAAAAGGTAATTGACAGAATGACAGTTCATAACTGTTCAATTATTCTGGTTATAAAATTGAGGTAAACTGTCAGATATGTTACGGTGAATATCAATTGTACCTCAATACACAACTAATGTATTAAAAACTTCCAAAATATGGTTAATTAAGTTTTTAGTCCCTATAAATATTTACAGTTTTGCTTTTAGTCTCTACAAAATAAAATCACACTTTTAGTCTCTATAACATTTTCCTTAAGCATTTTAGGGACCAAAAATGTTGATGAAATTTTTTGACAGGGACTAAAAAGCTAATGGAAAATTTTTAAAGGGACTAAAAAGCTAATGGGAAATTTTCAAAGGGACTAAAAATGCTGATAGAAAATTTTATAGGGACTAAAAAGTGTGATTTTATTTTGTAGGGAATAAAAACAAAGTTCTGAATATTTATAGGGACCATTTACCTAACTAACCCTACTTAAAAATTGTGTTCTCCCTTTGCAAAATAGGTTTTTCAGAATACCATTTAGAGTGTTATAAATGATGCTGGATAACTGAAATTTTTTTTTTAGTCAAAATTCAAGGGTAATAAAAAACTTGCCCTAAAAAATACATTGGCAAGATACAATTTATAGGGGATTACATGAAATCGATTTTTCTAATGCTCTAGTACTCATATCACTAAGCCGCTAGCATCCTTATCTTTATCATATGTTAATATATATGAAATATAAAACAATATGGGTGAGTGGATTTCTACTAAACCATAAGGTGGCCTCTATTCATACTTAAACATTCTATGACAAATAACATATGCACTCTCAGATTATTTAACAATGCATATAATATAAATTTATTGTTCGATTGGAATATTTAAAGGTGGTGGATGGATCAAAACAATATATCTTGTTTATTTTAATTACATTTTTTTTTCTGCCATGAGACATTGTCTATCGAAGTGTTTTATTTTTTATGTTTGATTTTATTTTATATTTGACAATTTTCAAATATTTTTACCTGATCAATCCAAATCAAACCAACTCGTTGTTATCGATTTGATTCAGTTTGAGCCTTACCTCAAAAATGTGCAAATCCCACCCAAACCAAACTGCACACTTTGGATCGATTTAGGCAACATGTTCCCTCAAAATTGAAACATATCAGTAATTGAATACTCATACTCTTGCAACGTTCCCTCTCTATTTTCGCTATGTTGTGCACTTGTTCGAACTGTGTATATCTTACAATGGTTGAACTTTAAGTTTGATTTTGCTAAGTTGAATTGTAGTTCGCTTAGCAAGGTGCTCTTTCTTCATCTTGAAGTAATTTTCCTAGTTGTACTCAAAACTCACTAAACCAACTTGGTTCTCTAAGCGAAATTATAAATCATAAAATTCAGCTTTGTGAATTTTACCCTATTTTTATTTTACTCCAAATATCTCCGACTTGCTTCGCTAAACCAACATCCAGCTTGTTTAGCGAGTTGACTCAGCCACGATTTCTTCATTTCTTAACTCATCCTCTCTGAGTGTTCCTTCTCATTACCTATTAAAACACAAAATGCACAAATCAACTATTCTTATGTCTCAAAACCTAATTATTAAATATATACAATAACTGGAAAAGTCAATTGTATTCTATCAAACCAAGTAATTAGTGCCTACTATTGTAAATTAGATAAATTCGGCACTTATCGATATTTTGACACAAATTTTTTAATTTTTGAGAGGCAAAATCTAAACATCGTTTAAAGACATCATATAAAATATGTTTTTTGAAAGAATAAAATACATTTATTATGGGAAGGCATATACACACCTTCCGAATCTATTGTGCTGAAGGCTAAAAAATTTCTTCAAGAATGGATGTATATGCAAAAAACAAGTTAACCAAATCAAGGTACACATCAACAAACTTTGTGGGAAAAACCTTCGCCTCTCATGGTGAAATGTAATGTGGATTGTGCATTCTTTAACAACAACACTATTACGGGTCTTAACATATGCTTTAGAGACACCTCTAGGGCGTTGTTGTTAGGCTTCTCGAAGTATTCCTATTTCAAATCTACTCCTCAGAAGTTGAAGCGCTAGGCTTATTTGAGGCTATAAACATTGCTATTAATTGTCACATGCGATCTTTTATATTTGAGTCCGGCCGTAGGTTATTTGTTGATGCTATTAACTCCAAATCTACTCCAAACAATAAGTTTGGAGATATTATTTCTAGATGTAAGGATCTATTGTCATCTTGCAATAATTTTATTGTGAACTATGTCAGGAGGCAAACAAATAGGGTAGCTTATAAAATAGGTAGAGCTTCCTTATCTCACCCTAACCCCATATTTTTCATGAAGTACCATCTACATTGTATCTGTTATTCTTTAATAAAATGAATTAGTTCTGCCTTGCTAAAAAAATACATTTATTATAAGTGTTAATTTGTTTGGGATAGAGAGAAATGGTTAAGAAAATATAAATCCGAATAGTTTTTTTTTTTGTCAAGTATCCTAGTGGCTAGAGCTCACACAATTTAATTGTGGAAAAGTGGGGTGTCCGAGGTTCGAACTCCGGCCCCTGCATATAATATGCAATATCTCTACCAGCCGAGTTAAGCTCACGGGGATCAAATCCGAATAGTTATATATAGCGTTGATGGAGAAACTTGTGCCTACGTATCAGATGTGTACAAAAATAATATTTGTCGCAAGCTGATGAGCTAGTATTCTAGAGTGATATTTTTTTTTTTGACGATTGAATAATAATATAATATATAGCTAGCTATAGATAGGAACAATAACAGACAAAAGGAATAATCACCACTACTAATCATCAATTCATCTATGACACATACATTCTTAGGATAAATTTTAAAAGGGAGACAAGATGGGTTGCAACACAAGGCATGTCATTATCAAAGTTGGGTTTAGCTTAAATTTTCTTTCTAGAAACTATGCTGTTAAAATATGCACGTAATGTACCCAAATTTTCTCTTTTACAGATAAATATCCATTTAGAAAAGTATTAAAATTATTCTTTTATTGATGGTCTAATTCCATATATATCTTACCCTATGAATAAAAAAATGAATCCAAATCAATAATTTAACAAGATTCATATAAAACTCACCAAATTAATACACAAGATGTATTAAAAAAGTGTAACAAAATGTTTTGTTACTACCATTTCTTATCCATAGATATGACATATATAATGAGAAGAGTTGAAAATGTACTATGCTTTATAAATACACATAATGTTTATGTGGGACTCATTAGCCCAACCTCTTGCAGTCCCACAAACCGCCCCAAATGCCACAACTTGCTTGATATGCACTATTTCTTTGTTTGATGAAGCAACCCCACCACACCCCCCTTATCAAAATGATGAGAAATGCTGCATTCTAATAACGTGGGGTCCACAATTCACCTTCCAATAGTTTCTTTTCTGCGGCTGCTTTCCTAACAATCTATTGGTTATCCATTCCCTTTGTTCAGCTTCAATGAAAGAGACTTCATATAGTTGTCTACAAAGGTTTGGTTCCTCCTAAATCTAGAGAATAAGATAAAGTGAGAGATTCTCTTTGTTCTGTTTAAAAGGACATGAGAAAAAGTGTTGGCTTCTTAGGTTTATATATTTGTCTTTTACTAAGAAATTTGGTGGAATTTTTAGCTTTATATGTCAGGGTCACCTAAATCTTATAAATTTCAAATCTTATATTTCAATCATACAAAAGTTGACAAGTAGCTATAAGTTTTTAACTAGAGTAGAGATTATCTTTGTTTCTAAAATAGCAGAAATTTTATTAATATAATTTTGGGTGCATAAATTATGATAATAAGAACTATTAATTTCTTTAGAGAAAATGACAAAACCATTTCTTTGGATGGAAAAACGACTTCGTTAAGTAGTTAAATCAACTGAAATAAGAGAGACAATACGACAAAGACATTGATCTATTCGAACAAATAATATCATTACTCATAACTTTAATGTTATGAAATTGTAACATTTTTCGTTACACATGTGATATGATACGCACCATTGTTAATAGAGATTAATTTTTGTCTATCGAGTGAAACCCGTCATGCAATGCAAGATAGATGGTCTCCACCCTACTGATTTTGTCTTTAACAATTTATTTATGTTTGTTTGTGCTATTTAATGCTAGCTCCATATTAGAGGGATATAGTGATTAAAGTCATACCAAACATAATTAGCAAAATGATATATTTTTAGCCAAAATAAGCAATTCTAAGCATGGAAGTCAAATGGAGTTGAAGGGAGGATTATATTGCAAGTTCCTATTAAGACCACTCTGGTGGAATATCACTGGATCCTGGTGCCGTCAGGTCACCATTGACACTAGTTGGTTACCGGCCATGATAATGACAATTTGATGATCAATCTCACTTGCTACTGATTTTGACTTCTTCAATTTCAATTCTTCACTATCTTAAGTTGACTACATTTGAACACACAATGGATTTTCAATTGTTCAACCTATTTGAATGGAGGTTATAATTTAATGCTTACTAAGATCAAACAAAAATTTGATGATGTCTCAACTACTTTAATTTGTTACTACAAGGCTAACTAGTTACTTCAAAATAGTGTGAATGGTAGTTACAATGTTATGTGCTATAATATGTGAATTAATTGGGAGTGTGTCCAAAAGCTGAAGAAAGACAAGAAAAAGAAATAACAAAAGATAAAATGTATGACCCTTTTTCTGTTGTTACATTATACTGAATAAAAACAAAGGAACAGGATATATATATGGCAATGATCATCCTTTGTTCCTTATATTGCATGCTAAAATAATAATGGCTCTTTTTTCTTTCAGCCAATGAATTGTGTATCTTGTTCACACACAAGCTTGCACTGAAACCTAGCTAGATTCTTGATTTTATTTTTTATTTTTCTGAAATTATAGCAGTACTCATTAAACGAAATATCTAGTGGTGTGGTCCAAGTGGTGGACACCTTAGGTAGGACATTTTCCTAATAATGGTTTTGCAAAATAGACTTTCATATCAAACTACAATCACCAAAAAGATAAATAAAGTGATTTCCAAAATTACAAAAAAATGGTTGGTCCTGTATTATACTTTTATAGACAAAGCTAGCCTAAACTTTGATCTTCAAAATATGACAATGCACAAAACTATACAAAACATTAATTAATTGTTGCTAGATGTGAATTTTCATTAATTCCACAAATTTAATCAATCTTTGCATTGGACTTGAATTATATATATGCATGTGTATTGTACATAACATTATAGTCTAGCACATGCAGTGTCAGCATTATGGTATTTGAGAAAGGTTTGTGTAACAAACTTCATATAGAAGTTGAAATGTTTACATACATCAGAGTAGTATTCTACACTCTCAAATTGAAGCAATTGCTATGGTGTGATCAATGTGAAGGAGGACTATAGTCACTTTCAGACAATTTGAGTTCAACAACAACAGTATCTAGCATAAGATCTCTAAATATTAAACTCAATTGGTCATGCGCCCATAATAATAATGACACTTGTTTTCTTCTTAATTATTAATTGTTACATTAAATAGTGATAATTGGTTCTATGATAGCCTATCTGAAATAATTAAAGACAAAATTAGAATTTCAAACCAACTTAGCATTTCTTAATCCAATTTGGTAGACGCAAATGATAGTGAACTATAACCAATCAGAAGTGGAAAATCTATATTAGCCAATAATTACAGAATTAAAATATCATTCATAATGTAAAGTCGGTTGATCATATCTATTGTGATGATTTTATTAGATTGGATTCATGATTTTTTTGTGACCTATAAGAATTTTGACAAGGGACCCACTTTTCTTTTATCTTTGATTAGATATTTTTCTTCTTCTTAATTTGGTAAGATTGAATTAACTAAGGAAATACTACGTGCTAGGTAGTTAAAGAAATGTTTCATCTTTATAGTAAAAAGTAGTAAAAGGTTGTTAAGGTAATAAAATTAAGCTTTGTGAACATCAAAATCAAGCTATGCTTTTGTTTGTTTCCGTTGAAAAAATTTAGTGTTGTGCACCGACTAGTACATAAGAAGGAGTTGATAGGTTAATATCTTAAAAAGAAAAAAGACAATCACATTTTGAAGATACTGATTTGACAATTATGGAACTTATAGAGTTATTTTATGGCCATAGCTTTCATTTATGTAATTTTGTTTTTGTACCATTCACATATCTTTAAGACTTTAACTTTATTTCTATTGTTGATTAACATGATGTTTACGTCATGTTTAGCATATGAATGACTTTTTTGAAAATAATTAACAACAAAAAAATGTCTTATAATTATGGCAATTGACAATGTCAAAACTATTGAAGACTTACATGTGTATTTGGTCATTCTCATCCTTTAAGTTAGTTTTTGCTCATTTAATTTAACAAGTAATTAGAGTCGGATTAAAAAAGTAATTGAAGGAATTGAACTCATAACTCACACTAGACATGATGGTAGGTGTCGAAGTTGCACCTATGATTATATTGTCAAAGTTTTTAGACAGTTGAATGTATATGTGGTTGAACACCCTCATCTTTTAAACTAACTTTTGAAAGTGAGATTCAAATCTATTTTAAAGAAACAATCTTAACAACCTGCAACCCTTCACTATTGGAGGATTCCATGCTTATGTTATTTTTTATTTTAATTTAGAAATTAGAAACAACTAGCTTGAAGACCGAGTAGTTGTATGTCTCCTTTTCTAAATTGAAGAACATAGTTGATCTTAATCATAACGGAAATTAAGCTTGAACATTTGAATACAACTCTATCATTTAACATTGTTATTTCTATTTTGTAACTTAAAATAAAGTTATAATTAATTTATATTTAATTTGTTAAGCCTGATTGAAGAATTAAATAAGATTTAAAATTTGTTTTTTACCTGTCAATTCGCGGTTGGTTTGGTATCAAATTTTTAAGTGGGTTGAAATAGAGTGGTCTTGCCAAGAAACATTATTTCTCTCTTTGATTATTTCTTCTCCTCCTCTTCGAATGTTAAGCATAAAAAAGTTCTAATGCTAATCTCACATACTGTTGTATGGAAGATTTAGGAGGCAAGAAAATGATGTTAAATATTGTTATTTTCTCCAAAAATAATCCAAGGGTAAATAAATTAATTGATGTTATTAAGATTATCTTTTGGAGGTGGCTTCTAGTTAAGAAGAAAGGGAACACTTATTTGAAAAATAAAATTAAAAAAGTTGAAAAAAAAACTCTGACATCATACATAATTAAAAACTTAAAGTATAAAGAAAAAATCACGATAAATTATCAAAACCTTAAGAAGCACTCTATGATACTACATTGGAAAACTTTCCAACCCTAACTATTTGATCTTTGTTCCATACCTTCTTTCGTCTTCATCAAATTGATCATTGGTTGCAGGTGGGGTTAGAAATAGGAATTAATTGGGCCCCAATGTAGGCCCTCCAAAAGTTCACAAGTGGGACCTAAACAATCATGAAATCTATATATTTTATACATTTCATCTTCTTAAAATAAACAAAGGATGTAATGGAAAACAAAATAAGAAACATTGATTCTAGAATGAACTATCCGTACCCTTAGATTCCAGGCTTTAAAGCTTTAATTTGTGTCTTTGCAGTTGTTTGTAAGCTAATAAACCAATTCACAAAATTTCAGGGCTCATACACAAGCAACCTATTCAACACCACAAAATAAAATATACATGAGAGATATTTAGAAGCAAAGAATACTTTCCATATTCATTTAACCTATGATTCATTCTTGATAGAGGTCTGCCTCGAATGCCTTTTATTGGCGCATAAATATATTTCAAATTTCCTCCATTTTTTTTCTTCAAATTTCCTTTTCCTCAAATAGGAGACCTATACATAACAATAATAATATCACCAAAGTCTATTGCAGTGCTAATATTGTAGTCCTAATATAAAACATTGACGCCAAATAAATTACATTAGAGTTTAGACACAATAATTTGGTCTAATATTGTAACATTATTTTCCTAAGACTAGGTCAAAGTAAAATAACATTAACATATCAAGAACAATGATTGAACCGCTAAAAGAATTATATTATAGACGATAAACACACTTATATTTCGGTGGCTTATGTAATTTCAAATCCTATTCTTATTAAAATGAACCTTCACACTTCAACCAACAGCCAAAAAATGTCTATTTTGATATTGTTTAAAATATTGATTTTCACTAGAGGTGTTTTTTTAAAAAAAAAAAAACTTCAATTCATATGAGAAGCGTTTTAGTAATCTGAAGTTCGATTAGGAGGTAAACAAAGTCCAGTAAAAAATTGTTCAATTTAAAAATTAAATTTAGGTTTTTCTGAATGATTCATCATTTAATGAAACTTATTAATGATTTAAGTTCAATTGTTTGGTTTCACTTAAGGCGTTTTGAATAGTTTGATACTTTAATTTTCATATAATTAAAGACTTAGTTTGTAAAAAAAATAAAAACTTAGTATAAACTTAGTTCCAGACCTTTATCGGTTTAGGTATAGGAGGGGGGAAGAGAGTTAGGTTAGGTCTTATTCTTGTTTGGCATGCTGTCATTTGGACCATCTGGGCTTCTCGGAATGACCTAGTTTTTTCTGGTGGCGATCACTTTGAGGAGCCTGTGGTGGATAGAGCAAAACTCTTAGCTTGTAAGTGGTTCATGGCTAAGTGCCCTGCTAGTTCCTGCACTTACCATGAGTGGGAGGTGCAACCCGTCTTTTGCTTGCATCGGGAGGGTTTTGTGGTGGTGGTTTTTCCTGGGTGCGCTTCGGGGGTTGGGAGGGGGCTCTCTGTCTCTTCCCTGCCTGGCCGACTTCCTGGGCTTTTTCTCTGTTTTTTGTTTTTGGCTGCAGGTGCTTGGCGTTGGTTTTGCTGTCCCGCTTTCCGTTGGTGTTGCCCCGTTGGTTTTCTTTTGTTTTGTTTGTTGCTGTTCTTTTTAGGTGTTTTTGGTGTTTCCCTTGGGTGGTGTCTCCGGGCTTGTTTGTTGTCCTTGGGGCCGATCCTTTGGGTTGTTTTTGGAGCGCCTTTCGGCGTCCCCTTTGGTGTTCCTTGTACTGTTCCGTTCTTTTTTATATTTATATATATATATATATCTTTGCCATTAAAAAAAAAAAAGTATATAAATAATACTACTACTGATATTTACTGTCTCCCCACTATAATAAAACAATCAATTTTTTTAGCATATAAAACAAAGCAAACTTCTCCTTTTGTTGATGACTAGAAATGATTACCATTTCATTATTGTGGTGAATTATATAATGGTAATTATTCTGTTACTGTGAGTAGAATAATTTCAAACTTTTAATTTTCTTTAGTGTTAGAGTGTTTTTTTTACGGATTAGAGTTTTTTTTCTCTTAATGAACTTAGTAGTAGAGTGTTTTATAATCATAACCATATAATAAAATAAAATAGTGACATTCAATCCATATCAAGGTATTAGTTATATGAGTCGTCTCATTTATATATTAATATTCATTTTTCTATTTAATTTAATGCGAGACTTCTAACTCAAACTTACTTCACAACAATTTAGGTCGTAATTAATGCTTCCATAACCTTGTCTTGAACACTTACAACAAAGATTTTTTTAGGTTTTTTTTAATAGGACAAGGAATTGTTGAACATATATTTATTTGGGTGTCGTGCTATATAGCACTTCCCTAACAACAATAGTTAACAGGATAATGCTTGTTAGTGCGAATTATCATTAGACGAAATCGACGAATATCATAGTCTCATTTAGAGCAAGGAAAGTGCTATATAGCACGACACCTAAACCACACGAGATTCGACGACATGCATATTAAAGGGATGGCAAAAAAAGCGGAAGATATACAAAATAAACAAAAAAAGGAAAACATGTTGATGGGGTGATCTAACGGCTTCAAATAGTCGTGTGTGTGTCGTGCTTGTTGGCCATCGTGCCAAGAAGCATTTTCCTTGTTGTTAATCTGTCCATAGAGCCCTAAAAAAGTATCAACATTGTATTGGTTCAAGGAAAATTGGATTTAGATTAATTAAGTAAAAGGTCTCGTATTCAAGCATTGTGTATAAAAAAACGTGTGATTGTCTGAATTCTCTAACGTAGATTAATCATCGATAAAATTAGTAAATAATTTGCAACAATAAATAACATGATTATAAGAAAAAGAGTCTTTATTAGAAGAAGGCAGTAGTTGTAAAAGGTACTTTCGAGGTGTATATAATGTTATTTTGGTATGTTATACTCATATACATGTATATAGTAAGCTTTCTATACAAGCTTTCGATCACTACTCTTCTTGTAATAAATAAAAATAAGGGATTATTTACAAGAAATAAAGAGTTTTTTTTTTATAGATAAAAATATGAGTTATGTGCTAGATTTGCAGCTAATTTTTGCATTAAATTAAAGAACCCAAACAGAATAAGACAACAAACCATTGAAAAGTACAATATAGTTGGTAATCTAACATATCTAATCTAGGCTTAATGTGACGCATATAAATACAAATTAACTTCTATATCCTTTGTGTATTTATATATATATATATGTAACCCACTTCACACAAATCCCAAAATGGCCTTTTTGATCCAAGTATAATATACTTCTCCTGTCTACTCTTGAGTAGTCTTTTTATAATATAATAATAATATAAGAAAAGAGGTGCATTGTTCTCAAAGAAACCTGCATCAGAGTTATACTACTATTACTTTAGCTAAGGATAATATATGAAAATGTGCATTCTTTCTCAATAATCAAGTCATGTAGCTGGAACTTTGTTAACAGAAGCAGGTGGTCTAGTAACAGCTCCAACTGTCCAATTTGTTTCATATATTGTTGTGTATATAGACACTGAATTTTAGCCAAATTAAGGGTAAGGTAAGTTTCTATCACACAATAAGGCTTAGACATGCGGTCCAAAATGTTCATATACTTGGTATAGTATTTAACATATTAAAAGGTCACACATTCTGACAAAAATGTTAAACTTCTCTCAAAATTGGCTTTATTAGGCCTCACTTACTCTTAGGCTGACATATACTAGAATACTGATGAAGCCTTAATTACGACATTAATATATGGATTTGATATATTATATTATTCGATGGTATGATTCTGAAAGCAACTGATGACAATTAGAAGATGAACTATAGTGGAGCTCTTGTGCTAGAATGCTAAATCAAACAAGAACCACATAAACAAACAAACAGGATAAATTTAACTAAGGTGGTAAGCATATGAAAACAGTACTACTAATACAAATGATGATCATAAACAGTTTGATGTGGACAGGTTGCATAGGTTCCAGGTGTAAACAAATGCAATGGTGCCAAATGGGACAGCGCACCAAACAGACAATTATATAGTGAAATTAACCTCCATTGAGAAGTTAGAGAATAATGAATTTGTTTTTAATGACAAATGTGTTAAATAGATTTGGATCTCATCCCAAATACTAGCTCAAAAGGTGAGAGAGAGTCCAATTATACATTCAACAATCACAAAATCTGAGTAATGTGGGATCCACCTCACGGCTAGCATGGGCCTGAGTCCAGTTCCAACATTGCAATACTTAACTCGGTTTTGATACCATGTTAAATTGGTTTGGATTATCTCAAAAGCTAGCTCAAAGGGTGAGGATGTCCAAATACATTTATACATCCAACAACTTGGGAATTTGAGCAATGTCAGACTCCAAACAACTTCAATATTGAGACTTACTCATCCTTACAAAACCGACTTGTAAGTGATGGTTGCCTCCCACACTTATTAACACATTTGAAGACCAAATCTCATCCAATATAGACCTCTTTAACAAATTGAGTTACATAAGTACCGAATGAAACCAAACACAAGAATAATTAATTGAGTGGTATGATAGCCCTGATTCAACTAAATGGAAGAGAGCTAGTGGATCCTTGTTCAAAATTTTTACTTGTGTGTAGTTAGAAGGCGTGTTCGATCTAGTTGTGTTAACGACGGTGCAAATATAGGATGTGGAAAATTCACACTAAACTCTAGTTACTCCCGGCGCTCCCTCGACTCCCAAACAAATGTGACATAATGCTTGTTTGTGTTATTTAGTGAGTTGATTCATATATATTAATTAGCTATATATAGCCTATAGAATGTAATGCAAGTAATTAAAAGTAAATTAATAATGCATATTAGTTAAGTTGGTTAAAAATAAAGACAGCATAAACAGTAGTAGCAGTGTTTATATATGTTAAAAAACTTAGGGTAGAATATAGAGGTGTAACTAAGAGGGGGGGGTGGCGTGAAAGCTCGGTGTCACGCCGTCCAAACAATTTACAAACAACTTTCCATCTATCTATCTGCCACCCCACGCGCAATCATCCATCAACAACTTATATATATGTTTATTATTTTGTATATCTATATATTATTCTCCTGCTTCTTTTCTGTACAACATTCTCATGCTTTTGTTAATACATATATATATAGCTCTATATCCTCTCTTTAAACAAACATTCACCACCTTATTACTCTCATAACACATATCTCTTCCTCTCTCTCTCACACACACACTCTTCTGTTCTCTTCCAGTACTTGTAGCATCCTCAAGAAGAATATGACATCTAATCAAATTACTGTGAGTATTCATTTATATATTTGTACATGTACATTCCATATATAGTATATATCCTTAGTGTAGAATATATAGTATATATTCTTCTGTTCTTCTCAGATGAGTTTGTTAAAGGAAGTCTTAGTCTTATGATCTTATACATCACTTGAAACCATTTGGTTATTTTTCTCAAGAGAACTGATCAAGCTTTTGATTTGCTATATTGTATCCATGTCTATTATTTTTTTAGTTTGAAATGTTATATGAACTCATATATAGTTTCTTTTCTTTCACATTTCTTAGTTTTCTAAATAAAAATTGAGTCTGATGGAAATGCTTTGGTTTTTATCATTTGGTATATCATGATCTCCTCAACAGTAGAATAAAGCTGTGAAATGATATTCGATTTGAAAATATTCAAATCATCAATGAAAATCTTAAAACTATTACTGAAATCAGTATTATGGATGGATTAAAGAAATTAATATATAAGAAGCATGAGTATTGTAGTGATAATTTATGTCCTTGGAAAATTAGTGTGAAAACAAGCTTATGCTTATGAGTGAGTGGAACTTTATCTAGCATGCCATGCTATGCTTATGTGTTGTGTGATCAACGATTGTTTTCCACAGGAAGGTCTTTCTCCACCACCAACTTAAGTGTTGAGAGAGTGCACTGCACTCAAAGATATATTGTAATTGTGACAGCAAAGTCAATCTTTTCGGCCAACTTTTCTGTTCAATTTACTTTTTTCATCAAATTCATTTTATGCAACTAAACCCATAAAAAACAACTTTTCTTAGGGTTAATTAAAAATAATAGACTTATAGACCTATCTATCTTGTTTGTTAGTTGTTTTATATATTATTAATGGTGGGATCCACACATGGTCTGCCAATTTTGGAATTGCACATGCTGCACAATTGTTGGGTCCAAAATTAAAGTTGCATCATCATCATCATCATCATTATGGCTATATATCTTAGCCCTAGCTAGCTAGTGTAATTTTTTAGAACTATGACGTTGTACAAACTATCATGACAAATAAATAGCTTGAGATATTTATCTTCTAATGCTGTCTTAATTACCATTAGGCCTTGGCTAAAAAAGAAATATATGTTTGATATTTTTTTTTATCATATGTAAATTTACAAAACCAAAACATATATGGTAAAATTGATCCTATATAATGAATGAATCATTTTGTTTTGTTTCTTTCAGGAGAGATCACCATCAATGGATATGGAATCATGTGTACCTCCAGGGTTTAGATTTCATCCAACAGAAGAAGAACTTGTAGGGTATTACCTCAACAGGAAGATTAACTCACTCAAAATTGATCTAGATGTTATTGTTGAGGTTGATCTCTACAAAATTGAACCATGGGACATACAAGGTACATTTAATATTTTGTACACACATATATATAGTGATTGTGTTCATAATCAAAAGTTGACTATGGAAATTTTATATCCTTATCAACCTTATGGAGCCTGATGTCATGTCATTATATAGTTAGTTAATTACTAATGATATGTTTGTTGAAAAAATGCAGATAGATGCAAGCTAGGATATGAGCAACAGAATGAATGGTACTTTTTCAGCCACAAAGATAAGAAGTATCCTACAGGAACAAGAACTAATAGAGCCACTGCTGCTGGATTCTGGAAAGCTACTGGAAGGGATAAAGCTGTGACTTCCAAAAATAGAATAATAGGAATGAGGAAGACACTTGTCTTTTACAAGGGACGTGCCCCAAATGGAAGGAAAACTGATTGGATCATGCATGAATATAGACATCAAACTTCTGAACATGGTCCTCCACAGGCAAGTTACTTTTGCATTCAAATCTTCTTTCATACTTTTACCATTTAACTTTTGTTTCAAAATAATGACTGTAATAATTAATTAGAAATTATTAATTACTGCAGGAAGAAGGATGGGTTGTGTGCAGGGCATTTAAAAAGCCAAGTCCAAGTCATAGGCCAGGTTATGAACCATGGTATAGTAATCAACAACAACCACAGTATTTCAGATCAGATGATCAAAACTATGCTACAACAAGACCTTTATCAATTACAGATATTTTGCATGAAAATCGTTTACTCCTTCAAAATCCTGCAGCTGAAGGTACAAGTTTTAGTCACCCCTTTAGCACTGATCAACAGTTTCTATCAAACCAAAGTACTCTTGTTATGGACAACAAACAACTCATTGAACTTCCACAGTTAGATAGTCCAACAACAAGTTTTGCAATCAAAGAAAATACTCATCAAAATGGACTCACAATTGAAGAATATTGCAGTGAAGAAAGGAGCAATAATAATAACAATGGACAAGTAATTGATTGGAAAAGCTTGGACAATTTGTTCACTTCAAATCAATTTACAGATACAGCTAATTACTTTTCAAATCAAAATAGCATGCCATTGATGATACCTCATAGTCAACATGAGCTACAATCTCATCAAAATCAAGCTAATCATATCTTAGGATGCTTTCCTGATTCATAACTTGAGTGTGACAATATATATATATTCATATATTATAGCCAATAAGTAAAAGTCTCTTTATAAGTAAGATGATATGGATTCATTATATCTTAGTTTTCCATTTCATCTTACTACCAAGCTAATTTAGAATTTTCTGATATTATATACATTTTTTAAGTGATAATGGAGATTCACTTGAAGAGTGACCTAGCTCCATAATTTGTTTAGAGTTTCATAATTTTCTTTTATTATTTTTCTTTCCTTCTTTTGGATTACCAATTATAAGTTTAACTTTGTACTGTGTCCTTGGCTATGTAACTCATAAATGTACATTCTCTTTTTTTGCATGCATAGTGTGGCTTTATTTTGCTTTAAGCTATTTTACATCATTATCTTAATTCTGTGAGTGTTGTCAATGCATATTTACACTTTATGTATCAATATCATTTTTTTTCCTTGTCATTACAAGACATGAGAGATTGTATCTAATTTGTAATACCTTTTACATCTCTAATGGAAGAGGCCACCAGTATATTATTCATTAACTGTTACATTATTACTCATCTCTTATTATGCTAGGATCATTTGACAACAACCATCAACTTGAGATAGTTACAGTTCTAAATTTTTTGTGTAAAATATTAATTTTACTAGTTCCACCATTGATTCATCTTATATTACTATGTTGATAACCATACTATAAGTTTTTATTTTATTTTATAATTTGAACATTTCTATTCATGTCATTTAATAGTACATATAATTTATTTATGTTTTAAACATCATATTATCGATTAAAATAAAGTAATTTGATTAAGTATATCAAATAATTTTAGGTTTTATAAAAAAACACCGATATTTAAACACCTGTAATTTTTCAACACTCATTCTAAAATTATTGTATTTCTATCTTTCTCTTGATATCACATGACTCACATATCATATCTACCATATCACTCTATCTATTTCTTTCTCTCTTAACTTGTTGAATGGCAGCGTATGAGTGTACACAAATCATTTTCTAATATTAATCTTTGTATATTTGATCTAAATTAGTAAGATATTTTAATTTAACGGTTGAATTTATAAATTTTGTATTCTACCCAAAGTTATTAGAGGTGTAGTTATGTCAAGTTTGTTATTTGGTATCAAGTATCAACATACCGTGACTCTCTATAACATGAGCATGTTCATACATATATCAACTCAATTGGAAATAGGCTCCAACGAAGACTAAGAGAGGACTATAGATTGCATTGGTTGGGCGTATACATTGGTCACCTTGAACTCCCTTTGTTTTTCCTCCTTTCTCCTTTTCTTTTTCCCATTTTATGAGTTTGTGTAACCTTTTAGTCTATTTATATAAAATCTTCTTTGTTGATCAAAAAACCTGTATGTATCAGCTCACACTTTTTTTTACAAGACACATTGCATAGTTTTATTAAAAAATAGTTATGTTAAGCCTTTGGGTCTCAACGAAAGATGGCCCTAGTAATCAATTCAATTGCAAGATGAGTATAATCTAGTCAAGAATTTAAAGTTCAACAGTAAGATAAGTACAATCTGGTCAATAATCAATCATTCCACCTAAAATTTTATTAAATCTTTGCTTGGTAAAATTTTTAGTGCCTTTAATTAGGCCAATAACTGTAACCATTTTTTTTTTAGGCCAATAATGATTGCAAGTAGTTATTTTTACAATGAAAATCTAGCTCATTAAATAGAGAAGAATAAATACATGGAGGACATATCAAGCAAATGTCGGTTTCAATTTTGTTAAAAATAAATTGATATATTAAGTAAAAAAATATTTAAAATATGATCATGTTATCGACTGTCGTAAAACACCACTCTCAATGATAAGTTTTATATAAAAAAATAATTTTAGAAAAATGGTAAGTTTTATCTAAAAAGGTTAATTTTTAAAATTTTAAGGTATTAAATACACCATTCTCAGTATAAATTCTCCTCTATGGATATCTTAGCAAATATTTTCACCACTCTCAATATAAAATTTCTTCTCTACATTTCTTAGCAAATATTTTTAGCATTTTTCATTGAAATGTTGTCATTTTGGCAAATTTCTCGATCAAAGATGAGGTTGAGGACCACATCCTTCAGCGCACCATGCACAAAATCGATTGGTGACCTGTTATGGAGAAAGAAAACAAAGAGAAAAGGCTAATTGTGTCACTGGCATTGACTTGAGCATGGTCAACCAGACATAGAATCACCAATATTTTGAAAATATAATCGAAATTGTCTTTTATAATTTGTGATACATGTGAACTGTGGAGTGTGAACAATCTGAATGCTAAATTACAAAGTATAAGTGGAGCGAAGTCCAATTATTAGGGGCCTAATGGAATGGGCACGTAAGACATCAATGAACAGTTTTAAGTTTTAACTTTGAATTAGAAGGTAATAGAATGAGAAATGATATTTCAACAAGTATTTTGTATGTTGTCATTTTCTCTCTCTCTGTTGTTTTGGTTTTTATTTTAAGATTTACATTTTTTTTTGGTAGATAGACGAAATGACAAAGCCATTATAAACTCACACACACAAGTGAAGGTACCGGGGTTCAAACCCCGGTCATGGCATCCGGCCTAACAATTTCGGCATTTTGTCAGTTGAGCTAGGACTTCTAGATAAGATTTACATTTCTTTATATATAGTATATATTATTAGTTGTCCCATAAAATGTCTCATAAAATGGTTGTTCGGATAACACTCCTCCAATTGAGAAATGATATTTGTATAATCATTTTATGAAAACTTTTGTGACAACTTTCTATCTCATACTCACATTATGTTTTTAGTTTCTCTCTCTATTGTTTTAGTTGTCGTGTCAATACCTTCTTTTTTTTGTAAATTCATGGTTATCCCATGAGTTGTCATGCAAATGATTCTTCAAATAACATACCTCAATTCAGTTTATTGCGTGCATAGATAATGTTAGACTTTTAAAAAATAATGTTATGGTAAATACTTTATATTAAGAAAATCCTATTTAATTAAGAGGGCTATGCTACAGGACAACTAATTATAAAAAAAATGATAATATTTTATTGTTCTTATTATAGAATTTTTGTGTAATGTATAATCAAGACAACATACTTACCTTTCTTAAATGTTTTATTTAGTGCTCTTATATACATTTCACAAGAAACCTTTACAAGTAAAACATGCAACTTCAATAATTATAATATTCTATCATGAAAAATGTTCGGTGTACACTCTATATGGATGTATACATCTTATAATGAAGAAGAATAAAAGTTATGTGATAGATATGATAGAACGAAAGAGATAGAAATAAAATGAAGTGTTGAATGAATATAATGAAAAATATTAGGTTTCTTTTATCGTATATATGTTTGAGGCATTGAAGATGCTCCATCCTAAACCTATCATATCAAAGAAATAAAACATGATCTATAAAAGGAAATCATAGATTCTATAAATTTACTTCAAAACGATAGATTTTAGAAAGAACTTGGGTTTAATTTTTAAATAAAACAGTTATTAGTTGTATTTTACTTACCTTAGATCAATTGAATCCCCGAGAACTAGAGTGTTACGACAAAAAAAAAATTAGTGAGAAACAAATAACCCATCATGAAGTGTACTAGGAAAAATAGAGAGTGCGACACCTAGCCATTTCAAGATCGCACACCAAAATTTTCAAGACATTACACAATCCACCTAAATGATTTAAAGTTTCTTTTAACACCACAACCACCTAAAAGGGTTTGAACTTGTATATTAATTAACTTGAGAAATAATATGAGTATTAATTTTTTTGTCAAAAAAAATATGAGTATTAATTTATTGATACACAAATAGGATTTGGGAAAAACAATTCTAGAAAGTTTTCAATGAGATACAATTCTTGAGAAATAATGTGTGGTTTTTGTGACGATTTCTGGATGCCAATTGCTCTTTGGTGGCCACCTGAGATACATGTAAGTTTCCACTCTGTACTAGTTGACACATAAAATGATAGTCAAGTGTTATATATTCTTGAATGGAATATTGGATTAGCACATAAGTAAGTATCACTTATATTCTCAATTAAATGTTTGTAACGTGATGCTGATTGCCTTATGGATGATTTGCTTAGCTAGGTTTGATTTCCTTGGTTTGTTTTGAGCTTTTACCTTCTTTATTTCACAAAAAGAAAATTAGAGTCAATCAAGCATTTATTAATATCCCTTCAAAAGAACACTTTTATTTCCTTAAAAAAAACTTTTATTTTAGAATAAACACTTTTTATTCTTTATCCATTTTTTTATTAATATCCTTGATCTAATCTTTCATTAAAAAATTATTTTACCCAAGATTTTTATCTTTGAGAATCTAAAAGTCAAACTCCTTTGATCAATTTTTTTTTACAATAAGCGATCAGACTTTTAAAAAAATAAAAATAAAGTAACACATTGAAATTAACATTAGAAATAATCGAACACTATGAAGAAAAAGACTATAAAAACGATAACAGTATCAGACCAACTTAAATCAGTTTCAAATGGTCAAACTTAATTATGTTATTTTGAATAAAGACATCTTTTATTTTTTTTTAAGAATAAGGAAAAAAGACATCTTTGTCCAAAAGATAAAAAAAAGAAAAAAAGACATCTAGTCAAAAGAGCAGTTGAAAGAAATCATAATTGTATTTAGCCTTCATAATAATTTGTTATTACATAAAAAAGATACATTTGGATGAAAATGAAAATACTGTTATAGAAAGTATCCATCAATATTCTTTTATACGCTCGTTCTTCATTCTTGATACCTCAAAAGATCCTTTCACACTTTATCTCTTACAAATCACATTGCACCTTAAATTTCATACAATTATTAGATTCATTCACATCAATTTCTTCTATCACCAAAACCAAATCAAAATTAGAAGAAAAATAAGTCTCAGCTCAACTTAGTTCATGGGATCGCGGTGATTCATTCAGATCGGATCCACCGTGCCGACGATGGCGGCGCCGAGGAGCTTCACGGCGGTGAAAGACGAAGAAAGCGGTGGTATGGACCAGCTGGAAGACGATTCCCCCACCTCCAAGAAACCTAAATCGGAAAAATTCCCACTCAATTCATGGGAATTCGCCGTTGCCGTCGCTGTTTTCTTCCTCTTCTCCACCGCTCTCTTCTGCATTTACCTCACCATGCCTGCTACTACCTCCGCTAACCTCAAATTACCTCGTACCCTCTCCGATCTTCGCACTCTCAAGTACTTTTCCCCTTTTGCCCCTTTTGAAATTTTCATTTAAAAATTCAATCTTTTTAGGTTTTTGTTTCATGGGTATTAAAATTCAGTGTTTTTGTTGATATTTTTTTGGTGGGTTTGTGCAGGGATCAATTTTCGACATATGCGAATGAGAATCCAGTGCAGTTTATTATTGGTTATTGTTCAACGTATATTTTTATGCAGACGTTTATGATTCCTGGAACGATTTTCATGTCATTGTTAGCTGGGGCACTTTTTGGAGTTGTTAGAGGAATAATGTTGGTTGTTTTCAATGCTACTGCTGGAGCTTCTTCGTGTTTCTTTTTGTCTAAGTTAATTGGGAGACCTATTGTTACTTGGTTGTGGCCTGAAAGGTTGAGGTTTTTCCAATCTGAGGTTTGTCCCTTCTTATTTTCACACTTCATATTAAAGGTGTATTAAATGTTTGACATGTGTCCGGATGCCAATTCATGTGGGATAATCCTTACAAAACTTTGTTCTAACTTTAAATGGGACAGTGGGATTGGTCCCCCGGATTAGTTAGTCCTTGGACCGTAAACCAAGTTTCCAAAAAAAAAAGTTATTGTTTGACATGTGTCATTGTCCGATACGACACTAACACATGGGATTATATTCAATCACATCTAGGTGTCGGTTTTGTGTATGGGGTTTGTGTATGTAGGAGTGTTTCTCAACTTTTTCATGTTTTTCTTGAAATTATGGCATTGACTCTTTTGACTGCTAACATGTTTTAATTTTCCTGTTTTTTTTTTTTTTTTTTTTTTTGTTTTTTAAGA